>JAEEGL014746964.1_pt1 | contig 72230 bp, 120 predicted proteins | sample 9134231 | NCBI WGS metagenome assembly JAEEGL01 (sample SAMN16246548, study PRJNA631951) | gut metagenome | biome: gut microbiome; feature: rumen; material: fiber-attached | host: Bos | place: Iran: Karaj | collected 2018-10
CCTCGGACTCATAGGTCGCAGAACTAATCGTGTCCCCGATATAGGTTATGCCGTCCGACACCACCCTGGCATCGTTAATATCCAAGGTGGTGTTATTCGGTAACTTTACTTTCTTGACGGCCATAGTCTATCTTTTTAGGAGATTGTCAGAGTCTGTGCTGCGGCAGTACCTGTACCGATTCCCGTTACCGCAGTTACCTCATCCTTGCTATTGGTGGTCGTAGATGCCGAGGTAATGCCAGTGGCAACCGATGAACCGCCTCCATTTGCATCAAGCGCACCTGTGGCTACAGTCTTAGCCGTTCCAAGTGTAGGGGCAGAACCATTTGCGCCAGATATAATCAGAGTCTCGGCATCGTCGCCCGTCCCCAAAGTAAATGACCAGGAGGAAGCACTTCCGGCGCTCGTCACATTCGGGACGGTGGTAGTTACGAGCTTGCTCGTGGTCGGAGTCACCGTTGTGGTGAAGGTCGCATCAGAGCCGAGAACCTTGTCAGTAGTCCCGCCAGAGAAAGTAACTGCGGAAGCGCTTGCCGTAACCGTGTCCTTGTACGCCAAAGCGCCGAGGTCTGACAGGTCGATGGTCGAACTGCCGAGCCTTTCCCAAGTCTTGCTTCCCGCAGTGCCGACGGCTACATACTCATCGTAGACATCGTTGCTCGTAGAGGAGCTATGAACGAGATAGAAAGCCCCCGCCTGCGCTGAATCGGCGGCGAGTGAGCCAGTATAGTCTGTTTCGTTGTATGTCACGACTACCCCTGCGGGGATATTCGCAACAACAGGCGTGGAAGAACCGTTCCATGCTACGATAAACGAGACACCTCCCGCGATGGCCTGCCTTGCCACCGCATCCTTGATGTCGTAAGAATTGCCCGAAGGCAAGGTGATTTTACTAATGTCTGCCATATCTAATTTCTGTTAAATATCAATGTCTCTCCAACTACTTCCCGGGCATCCGTCACGTTCAGCTTGTTGTCCCAGAAGGCTTTCTCCGCAACGGAGGTATGCAGCACCGCATCGTGGATATGAGCAAGGAGGATTTCGGAATCCCTCTCACCCACGAAAGCAAGGTCTTGGACATAGCCGTTCCCGCTCCCTATCTTGACACCGGGGATGTACCTCGTCTCGCCACCTTCCGTGACGGTCTGGTAGTCCGTGTATATTATTATCTCGCCCGCCTCGGGGACAAATCCCGAAGTGGCGTTCCATTCCGCCGTGGTCTTGGCCTTGGCGACAGCGCCACCCGCAACTACACGGTCAAGGATGGCCTGTACCTCATCGGTATCGTATGTCAGTCTCTTAGGCATTCAGAGGAACATTAGATTCTACTATCGGTCCGAGCTTTACATAATCAGAGAGGTCTACCTCGGTAGTCCCTATCTGCGTCCAAGTGTATGTGTTACCGTCCTTTACAGTTACCCATTCAGACCTTGCAGAACTGCCGCTTATCGGGACGAGATAAATCTTCCCCATCGTTTCTGCGGATGCGGTGGGAAGAGTGTCAACGACGACATATTCGATCCCCCCTCCGCCACCGGCGGCTATCATAGCCTGGACCTGCTCAGTGGTAGGGTACTGCGAAAGGTCTATCCCGGCGAGCTTGTTTTTTTCCGCTGTCGTAAAATCATTGGTTGACAGCCCCTTGCCAGTAATTTTATCAACCTTGGTGGCAGCAGCGGACGCAATCGCGGCATTCATCTGGGTCGTGGTGGAGTATGCGGACAAATCAACCGTAACTCCAGCAATCGCCTGGTTCATCTCCGTCCTTGTCGGGTAAACACTCAAATCCGGCTTATTGAGGATTCTGGCGTCCCCGACCGTCGCGTTCCAATCGGAAGGCACATTGACCTGGGCACCAGCTTCGATTCCTGCGAGTTTCTGCCTATCGCTGGTCGTATAGTCGTTCTGGGACAGTCCCTTGCCAGTCACCTTGTCGACCTTGTTCGCGAGGGCGGAGTCGACGTAAGTGCGGTCGGCCTTGGCGCTGATGTCAGTAGCCTGCGACTGGATCGAATCCAGCAACTGCTGGATTACGCTTCCCGTCTGTCGCAATGTATATCTTTCGTCAGCCATTCTCTTATGACTTTAATGTTATGTATATCTTGTCCCCGTAGACATTGAACACGATGCCGTCGCTTGCCCAGAGCACATCCTCGTTACCGAATGACGTCCCGCAGACAATCCCCACACGGCAAGTAAACTCTCGCGTATAACTGGCTCGGGTGACAAATTCCTTAATCCTTCTCGCCACTCCGGCCAGACCGCCGAGGAGAGAAGCATTCCCGTCGAACTGGCGCGATACGGAAGCCCGGAGAGTACCCCCTCCGATCCTTTCGAATCTTGCAGATAGACAGTTCATATCTTCACCACCGGTCCTATGACCTGTTTGTCGTATTCATTCCTTATGCCGTCATCCCAGTCGTAATCGGGCACGAAGGCGTGGAAGACGATGCTCAGTTCGCCGTTCTTCATATCAGCTCCGCGGAGAAGGGCGTACCAGTTGCCCTGGTAGTCCTGGATGCACTCGGATTTCGACCGCGTCGCGACTGCCTTGCCACCGCACTTGAAGATGACCTCCCAGTCATCGTTCGCCATGCTGAATCCCGGTGCAGTCATCTCTATAAGCACCTTAATGTCAGATCCTAGAGGGATTTGGTTTTCCATATCTAAATCATTTGCTACAAAGATAGAGAAACGCCGCGGATTTCACAACCGGCGACGTTAAAGTTTTTAGCCATGAACAACCATACAAAATTACTCATTCTTCAATGGCGTTCAAATAGCAAGACAACAGATTATCGAACTGCAACATAATGTGTCGCGGATACGCCGACTGGCTTGATAACCCTCTCGAGCAGAGAGCGCATCACGGCCATATCGTCGCGCATCGTCGGGATAGCACTGGCGTATATCAGCATCTGGTCCTCGTAGGTCGGCCCCTCGGTCTCGCCTCTCGTTGCAGCGGAATTCCTTCTGCCGCCAGCGGATTCCCCGGTCAGGTACTCGCGGATGGCAGCGACATTCTCGCTGATAGTCGGGACATGGGAGATGTAGTAGTTCGCGGTATTGACTGCAGCCGCCAGACCGAGGATGGACTCCTCGGATGCTCCGGCGATGTCGCGGGAAATGCCGGTGAACTGCCCTGCCTGCTGGCGGAGATTGATGCCAGCCCCAGCGAGGTTATTGACCAAGCCAGTCATCGCATTGTCGATCTGAGGAATCGCTGCGATAGCCATATCACTGATGGAGCCGATCTCCGAAGCAGTGAGTTCGCCGTCCTCCGAAAGCCTATCAATCTCGTCGAAGATAGGCTGGAGCAACCTCTGCATCATCTGCCCAGCCAAGGACTGGGTAATCATATTGCCTATCATATCCTGGAATCTCTCACGCATCGCTCCAGTCGTGGAACTGAAGGACTTGTAAGCCTCGATCCAAGAGTTGGCGAATTCCTCGGCAGCGGACTTGACATCAGTGCCAGTAAAGAACTCGGATAAACCGCCACTCATATCCATAATCTGGTCTTTGACCTCCTGGATGGAGTCTTCGTAGTCCTGGATCTTATCCTTGTCCTTCTTCTTGCCCTTGTTCTGCTCGAGGCGGAGTTGCTCCTCATACGCGGCCTGCTGGGCTTGGAGGTTCTTCAACTGCTCGTTGTAGTTGTAGATGTAGTCCGAACCGAAAGCCTTCGCCATCGCCTTTTCGAGGCGGTCGTAGGAGTAAGTCAAGCCGTCGAGGAGGTCTTGCTGCTCGTCGATCTTCTTATTGAGTTTCTTAATACTCAACTGTTTGGCAGAGCCGAAAGTGCCGGAAATTACATTACCTAAGCCTTGGAAGGTATCGACTAGGCCTTGAGGGTTGCCAGTCATCAGTTCTGCGATACCCTTGCCCAACTGGGCAGTACCGCTCACCGTCTTTCCAAGACCTTCTGCGATAATTCCGAAGGTCTCGGCGAAATCGTCGCTGGCGAAAGTGCCGACAATCTCTTGTATGCCGTCCAGAGAGCCGGAGACATATCCAGCCCACTCCTGCATCTTGTCGGCTGCATCATTTATTTCTTTAGCGACCTTTTTCCAGCTATTGGCGGCATTCTGGGCTTCGTCGGCTTCGTCCCTCGCCTTATTGACAATCTTCGCCTGCTCGTCCATCCTTTGTTTCAGGATCTCGACTAGAGCCTTGTCGACGGTTTCGAGCGAGGCGACCGCCAGATATTCCTGTCTGTATTTCTGGAGCAGAGCCTCTTCGTTCTTGAGTTTCTCATCGGCGGCGATAGCAGCCTCTTCAACCTCAACCCGGGAGCGGTCCTTTCGCATATCGTAATACTCCTTAATGGAGTTCGCAAGAGCCTTGAACGGGTTTCGTTGAGCGATCTGTTCGTCCAGTTCATTTAGCCTTGACTGCAACTCCTTGAGCTCACGAGGATGAAGATTCTTCCAATTCTCCTTCATCTTCTCAAGGTTCTCACGCATGTTGGTCAGCATACGGACGGACGCCTGATCCAGGTCGGAAAACAATTCGACATACATCGGAGTATCCTTGAACGCTTCGTATGCAATCTTAGCAGACTCTTCGGCCTCTTTCTGGGCGTTTTGCTTTAGCAACTGGCTCTTCACGCTGCTGGAAATCTCCATAGCCTGTATATCTGCGGTGCGTTTCGCCGTCTGCTTTGCCAGTTCAACCTGCTGCTCGGCGTAAGTCTTGGATCTTTGTAATGCCTTCAGCAAATCCTTCGCTCTATCGGCTTCAAATTTCTGGCTGGTCTCCGCCATCTCCTTAACCCTCTTCTGCCACTCCTCGGGGAACTTGTCGAGATTCTGGAGTATTACTCCGAAATCCTGGCTTGCGAAAGCCTTCCTCAGTTCATCAGTGAGTTGGTCGGCATCCAGTGAATTCATCGCAGCGTTAAGTTGCTGTTGCATCCGGTCTTTGAACTCGCGTCCGATATCGCCATAGACGCTTATGCCAATCGTCGCTGCCAATCCTTCGTCGCCTGTAAGGTCAAGAATATCCCGATAGAAATTCCTAGCAGTTTCGGTCTGTTTGATCTCGTCAGACAATTTCTTCAGTGCATCCTCAATATCCTTTTTCTTCTGGCTGGTGTCGTAATCGGTCTTCGCGTCCCAAAGAGACTGGAGGAGTTTCTGGAGATCCTGGATTGCCTTGCTCTTCTTGGTTGTATCGAAGCTCAAAAAATCCGTAGTGCTGACGCCCTTGACGCCTTTCGCGCGCAACTTTTTTTGGACATCCTCTATCATATCCTCGTACCATTTCGACAGACCGTTTACGGCACGGAGTTGCTCTTCAGCACCAAGACCAAGAGACTGACCACGACCAAGCATAATGGTCGATTCCTCCAGTTTAGCCTGCGATGATGTCATAACCTTGACCAAATCATCATAGCCCTTCTTAAAGTCTTGCATAAACTTCATGCGATTCTGCATAAGGGTGATGAAGGGGTCGGTGCCAGACCCTCCGCCGCTTGACTGTTGCTTGAAAGTAAACCCAAAGAACTGTTTCATACGGTCGAGTGCCTGGAATGTAGCATCAGCATCCTGGGACTCAAGCAATAATTTGGCTTTAATGATGGGCTCGGTAGCTTCCTCGTAAGCGTGTTTTAATCCTTCAGCCGCGACCTTGGCCTCCTTCCATCTTTTACTAAGGTCCTTATAAAAATCGTTAACGGTCGCAAGGTCTTCGATTTCCTTCGGGGTAAAGATCTGTACTTTTCCTAGACTATTTGTGTAGTCATTCATTTGAGTCACCTGATCTTTCCACGCCTTGGTTTGTGCTTCGACAGGCTTGGGATTCAAATAATTTTCAAAAGCCTCTATTGATTCATTTAGGCTAACTACAGACTCCCTCGCATCACTAACCTCTTTATCAAATTTTTCATATTTAGCCGTTGCTTTGTCTAACGCCTTTTGCGAGCCTAACCCGTAAAAATTCAGAAGAGCCTCTTCTTCCTTCATCCTCTGGTACGCTTCCGCCCTCTTCGCTTCTTTCTCTGTCAGTTGCTCCTTTTGGGCATCACGCCTTATTCGTGCCGCCAGTAATTGCTGCTGTGCTTCTTCTTTCGAATTGATCTTAATCTGATCGTTCTTCTCCCTCATCGCCCTGACATTCTCATCCAGACTCGCAGTTTCGCTGTCAATCTTAGCCGACAAATCTGGGAAAATATCGGACAGCTTACTCATGGTGGATTCTAGCCTTTTATTTTCGACTTCACTCAGATTAGCCTTAGAACCTAACTCCTCATATGTTTTAATTAATTTCTCTGTTTTTTCATAAGTTTTGTCGATATTTGCAAGACCCTCAACAGCCTCTTTAAAATGAGCTACCTCGTCGATTGCAGAGTCCGTGTTTTTACGGAAAGAGAAAAAAGCGACCGCCAGACCAGCGACGGCTGAAATTATAGCCCCAATAGGGTTAGCGATCATAGCCGCCCACAGCCCGTAAAAAGACCGCCCTAGTGCGGTGGTTGCCGCCTTCTGTCTAATTAATGCCTCTGTATAAGCGTTAGTATTCTTGACTCCTTTTAATTTTGCGAGAGAATTGGCCTCAGTGGCAAAAGTACTTCTTACCTCTTCAACGCGGGCGTCGCGAATGGCTTTTCTGGCTTTTATTGTCGCAGCGTAATAGATTAACCAGGCCGCGGTTCCTCCTTCCAGAATCTTAGGGACGGCCCTTAATCCTTTCGCTAATTGTTCGAGTCCTTTAATTATAAGGTTATTATATGAGGTAAAAGATAGCAGGCCTTTGCTCTCTCCAATTGATTGAAGCGCAATATCGAAAGTGTCCTTTAGCTTCTCCCACCTTCCCTTTAGTGTTTTGGCCTGTTCTTCCTGCATTTTATAGAACATGCCGCCCTTATCTGTCAAATCCTCAAAGATTTCAGCAATTGCGCTAAATGGAACGGCCCTCGCAGAGATGAGCTTAAAGACATCTGCTGTAGTATAGGACTGCTTATTCAATTCTCCCATTTTTTCCGCCAATAATTCCACTAAAGGAATTCCGGCCTCAGTGAATTGCCTCAATTCCTGTCCACGAAGAACAGATGCTGCTCGAACCTGTCCATATGCGAGAATAAGGCGGTTCATATCTACGCCAAGACCGGCAGAGATATCGGCAAGACGATGTGTAACATCAAACAGGTTTTCTTCTTCAATTCTATATGCAGCTAGCTGCTTTGTATAAGTGACTAATTCCTTAATTCGGAATGGAGACTTTACCGCCTCTTGTTTTATTTTTTCAAACAAAGCCGCGCCATATGCCTCATCTTGGATGAGATGCCCGAGAGCGACTCTCTGATACTCCAGCTCGCCAGTAACATCGCGTATTTGCTTAGCAAATCTCAAGGCGCCATATACGGAGATATAAGTTGCAGAAAGGGATGTTAAATTCTGTAGAACCTTCGACTGATTATTCATTGCAACAGTGGTAGAAGAGACCTCTCCCTGCACTTCGCGCATCTTTGCGCGTACTCCTTCTAGCTGCTCCTTTAATGCCTCGTACTTACTCGAGTTGATATTTGCTCTGTTTAACCTATCGGAAAGAATTCTTTCTTGCTCTTGAAGAACACGCATAGATACGGCGGTAGCATTTAAAATCGCCTGCTCATATCGCCGGTTCTGAATTCCTTTCTTAATTAATTCTGATTTGCGCTGCTCTTTTTGTAAAATTTGTTCAATTGTAAGAGCCTCCTCCTTTAACAGCCTTGTTTCTTCTCTAGCCTGTTTTATCAAAGCCGTCCCCCTCGCAGAACCACGGTCAGCCTTTGACATATTGTTCCATTCAGCATTCAAGTCTGCCAACCGAGATCGTATTGCATTGATACTATCGCCCATCTTGAAAGTCTGCGCCTCGAGTTCGCGATAGTATTGATTCATTTGCTGAAGTTCTTCATTGGATGCAGTCAAATCACGTAAATGAGCTTGAAATCCGCTACTAGACATTGATGCATTTAACTGCTTCTGAGCAATTTGCATTGCCTCAATTCCCGCAACAACTTTATCGATTTCTGCTTTAACTCTTTTATATCCTTCCGCAAAAGAAAAATCCCCGGATCCGCCTTCCATCTGGCGCAACTCTTGGATTTCCTCCAGTTCTTTTTCCAGGGAGCGCAATTGCATGATTGATTGATTGATATATGGGCTTAAATCGAGCTTGCTGCCGATGCGTCCCCAATCAGCGTCTTCGAGTTTGTGAAAATACTGGTTAAGCTGTTTTAAGTCCTCGCTAGACTGTTCGATATTACCTATAGTAATTTTTGTCGTAAGCGAATGGCCCGAAATCGCAGACTCAAGCGGTTTCATCGCTTGCTCAACCCTTTTTGCAGCATCCTCAAATGCCTGATCGATATTAACTATTACCGGTATTTCAACTGCCATAACTTTCTTGCTTTATGATGTGTTCTTGAATATCTTCCAAAGTCTTGGGCGTCTTTACCGCACCGCCCAGCCCAAACATAGAAAGGATGCTATGAACCTCTTCGTCTGTCTTGATGGTGCTCTCCCAGTTGACGACGGGCACGGGTTTTTCGGTCTTTTCGTGGTCATAGTCAAAATAACTCTTATCGACAAGAATCATATTGACGACATTGCACGAATCCAAATACCAGTAACGAAACCAAGACCAAAAATTGTAGTTACCATATACGTATTTGATCTTCTCATTATGCCCGGAGAAATCGAAGGCAGATCCTACTTGTCGTCCTCCTTTATCCCCAAAGCGTCCGTCTCCAACATATTTATCACTGTCTCCAGCCGCTCTTGCGCCTGCTTGGCGACTTCGCCAACCGGTCTCATATAAAGCTCGCGTTCCTGCCTTGAGATATCCCAGTTGGCCTTGAAAAAACCCAAATCAGCACTAACGACTCCCGCTTCGTTGATCTTGAATGTCGTCTCATTACCCCTCAACTGGAGGATCCGCCATTTTATAGCCCAAAGCCACGGGCAGAACAACGCCCAGTTGCCAAGAAGGTAATAAGCCGCCTTCTTCGCGTGAAGAGAATATAGTTTCTTTGTCAGCCTTACCGCTTCCTTTTGTGCGACCCCTTCCTTCCCTTGAGCCTCCAAAACCTGGGCTTCCTGTTCGAGGAGGGCGATCTTTAGCTTAACGGCTTGTGCGACCTGGCGGACGTGATATTTATGACGCCCAACGCTTATGACGCAGGGTGCTCCGACTATGGTGTCGTATGCTCCTTTAATAAACTGTTCGGATTTTTCCATGCGGTTTTTAACTTAAAAAGGGCGGGCGCAATGCCCGCCCCTTCGTATAGAGTGTTTCCTATTATTAGGTAGTCGCGTAGACAAGGCTTCCCTCGAGGAGGATTCCGGTCTTCAGGTTGGTGGTATCGACCTGCTCTGCGAGAACCACAGCGTGGATACGATACAGACCATCGGAAAGGGAAAGGTTCGAGGTAATCTTGGCCTTCGGATAGACCCAAGCGCGCTTCTTCTCCTGGTCGGCGACGAGGATAGGAACGGTGAAAACGGGAAGTTCGACACCGAAACCGACAGCGGTAGAACTGGCGGCAAGGTAGGAAGGCGAACCGACAGTAATGTCGGCAGCAGCCATGAACTTCTTCATCATATTCGCGCTGGTGGAGGCGATATCGAAGGAGAAGGAGAGAGTACCAGCAGTCACCTTTGCGGTGATAAGGTTACCCTGCTCGTCGAGGATCTGGTCAGTAGACACATCCTCGCCCTCCCAAGAAGTGCTGTCCTGGACGATCTGACCGAGGGACTTAGGATTTGCGAAGGTCGCAAGAGTAGCGGTGGAGTAGTCGGAAATGGCATCGAAGATGATGAGATCACCCTGTCCTACAAACGGTACGGTTGCGGCATCGACTTTATCAATTACAGTTGCCATATTTATGAATAGTTTTTTTAGTTAAAATTACTCGTTGTTGTCCACCTCAAATTGAGGCTAGTGACGGAATAACCTGAAGTTTGATTCGGTGTAGTGGGAGTTATGAAGCGGGAAGCGTCATATTCAAAATGATAGTGTGCGGTGATAGCCTTCTCAATAAGGTCGTCGAATTGCGAGAGGAGTCGTTTAACGCGGTGCTTCTTGACAGATCCGTCGTCATTCAACTTGCAGTACAGACTCACCATCAGATACCCCCTTGCGAACGGAGTATCCATACCCACGCCCTCGATGTCGCCGTTGATATAGATGACGATGAAGTCTTCCGGCAACTGGTTGGTAGGCCTCTCCCAGTCGGAATAGACCGTAACCTCAGTGGCCGAACTTCCGCTTCCGGCGTAGATCTGACCGGAAAGGTAGTTCTTCAACTCAACATCGGGTTCTATGGTGGATGGTTTCATCATCTTATAATAAGATTTCTGGTATGACCGAACTCGTATTCCATACGATTTCTTATTGTACTTGCAAAATCACGTTCCATTTCGCGAACATAGCCTTCGTGCTCAGGCATTTCATTAACTTGTTCCGCGTATGGTACGCCGATATAAAGCTGGGCCTGTAGGCCGGGAAGGAATACATGGGAACCGCGGCTAGCTGCGATTAAGCCCCATTCGCTTCCATCAATCGCCCCGTATTTTTTATCAAATTGAGCCACTGTCGCTCCTTGTTTCATTTGCCTTATACTAACGGTGCGGTTGCCTATAGCGATGCGAGTCACAAAACTGTCGTGCAAGTTTCCCGTGTACCAAGGAAAATAGTGGTCTCCTCCACGGTATCCTGATTTATATGTGCCGTATGCTCTTTGGGTCCTCCCGGTATTCAAGTTCATCTGATCTTGAGCCCTAGCACCTCGCGGCCATTGACTATCGACCTCATCAAGCCATTCCTCACAAGTCTGAGTCAACATAGTTGCGCCTTGCTGGGTCAAAATTGCCCCAGCTTCTGCTAATGCTTGGCTAAACCCTTTATAGGTCTTCCCCCAACTAGCTTTCCCATTTACTTGTTTTACAGCCATATTATTCTCCTTGCGCTTGCTTCAGTTCGATTCTCGTGACCCTGACATTGACCCTCCACGGCATATTGATGTCCCTTACTATCCTAGCGATGGCGTGAATCTCTCGCCCCATTTCCGTGACAACGGTCACGGCATCGTTGATATAGATCAGGACATCGTTTTCCGGAAGGTAGACGGTGGGGGCCCTCGTGATAATCGACCTTGAGTATCCAGTACCGCCCTCCTCATAAAGGCATGGGCCGCTGTATATCGTGGTCCTTATCGGATTGTCCCACTCGTCCTTCTCGCCGGTTTCCCGGCTGATAGTACAGGTATCACGGAATCCTATGAACTGCATAACTATCGTCTCAAATAAGTAGCATCGTACATTTCGCTCGAGGACTCGTCGTCTTCGATTTCCCAGCCCCACTTGGCACGAAGGGCGTCTCCCATAGCCTTGAACCTTGCGCGGTCAGCCATAGTGATCGTGTATCCTCCGCGAGAGGCTCGGACATCTCCGACCTGCTCGGAATAACCGCCACCCGCAAAAACTCCCAGCACCGAATAGTAGATTGTCGAAGAGGCGTAGTCCAGCCTCATCTGGAATTCTGAGTCACCATCGTAATCGTCGATGTCATCGTCAATCTCGAGGCGCTCTAAATCCACCTCGATGGGGCTACGGGCGGCGCGGGCAATTACATTGTCCTGCAAATCCAGCCCGGGAACTAAACTACGCAGATATTCTTCGACAGTCATACTTCTTCAGATTAGGCGGAATAGGTGATAAGGTAGAACATCTCCTGCGGGCGGTTGGGCACGCAAAGAGCAGTCAGCTCAGACCACCAATCCTGGGTCTTGGACTTCGCATCGTACTCGTACTGGATGAGACCCTTGCCACCGAAGAAGGTAGCATACATAGCCTTTGAGTCGGGAACGAGAGGAAGGACGGACTTGATGGTTCCAAGAGGGCCGGCGGGGTAGAACACATAGGTGTTCGCGTTGAAGGTACGCATTGAAGTGCGAACCAGCTTAGCATCGGGGCCCTTGCCCTGGAGCTTCTCGACAGCGGCGAGACCCTGGCGGAACTTGATGTTCGCGAGAGGAATGCCGATGATGCGAGAGAAGGCCTGACGGACAGCGTCGTCGCCAGCAGCCCTACCAACTGCGAGTGCGTTAGCGTCATTACTGGCGGCAAGCACAAGGTCGGGACGGAGCTGATAGCCGATGGCGGTACGCCACTTGCTGTGGTCCATATCGTCATACCAGGACTGCTCATCAACCTCGAGGACGATGTTGGTGTAGCCCTTGCGACGCATATTGCGGACAATGGTACGGATGTCCTTGACAGGGTCGGCGCTTGAGCCTTCGTGGGCGGAGTCCTTGTCCGTTGTGCTGGTGTACCAGCAATAGTTACCCGCGAGGGTGGTGACATTGCCAGCCGGGACCTGTGCTGAGAAGGTCAGTCCAGTGATTCCGCGAGGGTTATTGTCAGTCGACAGTGTAAGGGCGCGGTTGGAAACCATCTGGTCACGCTGATAGGTCATTGACAGCTCGTGAGCGTTCTTGATGTCGCTGAGACCGTTGAAGAGGAGGTCAAGAGCATACTGCTTTGCAGTGGTGTTCTGGAAGTCCAGCTTGCGGACTGCGTCAAGATACTTACGATAGTCATCCTCATCCCAGATGAAGCGAGCCTTCTGACGGGGAACGACGCCACGTGCGGCCTCGAAGCCCTCAGTTCCGAAAGGAATAGCCTCGGAATCCTTGTCAGTATAGGTTGCCATTACCTTGAGGCGGTTGCTGACGATCAGCTGCTCGTAGTCAAAGGTAATGGATGAAACGGGGTCCCAGGAGAAACCGTCAAGATTCAGATCCTGCAGATTGCCGAATCCGATGACGTCCCTGATATATGTGCTGAAACTCTTGGCGGAAAGGATTCCAGCTTCTTCCATGAGGGTGTAGAAACCTTCGCTGTATTTATTTGCCATAATTCTTTCCTCCTATATTAAAGTTCATACTCGAAAGTGATGCCAGGCATAGCGGCCTTGTACTCCTCGGGCATCTGAGGGATGCGGTCTCCCAGCACCTGTCCCTTGGTAACGACTGCGATAGTGCCGTAGGTGGCGTTGTCGGAATCGACGACGACCTGACGCCAGGACAGTCCGTTAGGAAGAGTGGCGGCCTTGTTTGCGCCGGTGGCGGTAGCAACGACGAGAATGTCGCCGTCGGCAAGCGTACCGAAGTCGTTGGCCGTGATAGTGAATGAATACTTGCCAGCATCAGTTCCAGTGAGGGCGGTAGGGGTGGGAAGTTCCTCAGCCTTTCCAACGACACCGGCAGAGGTCATCTTGCCGACAATCATATCCTCGGCGGGGGCAACATTGGTGAGGGGCTTCAGCACCATCGTGGTGGCGGATGAAGAAACCGCACCGACGACCTGGAAGGTCGGGAGGATGGTGACAGTACCACCCATCTTGTCAAGACGCACGGGCATTCCAGCGGGGAAAATGGTTCCCTTCGCTACGCCGCTAAGGCTGAAGGTGCCACCCGCGATCTTGCGCTCCTTAACCTCGAGCCAGATGGGCATTACGCTGCCCGGATACTGCTTCGATTCAGGAGTGAAAAATGCGTTTCCGTAATTACTCATTTCTGAATAGTTTTTGGGTTAAACTTACTGTTGATCTTTGGGAAGACGACCGGCTTCTTGCAGGCGCTTCTTTTCGGCACTCCAATCGGTCGTGCCCTCCTCGTCGTTCTCCGGCGGATCTGCCTTAAACGGTTTCGAGGTATCCACGCCCTTCTTTGAGACAGCCTTGTTGAAGTAACCGGTGGCTTTTTCGGCCAGTTGTTCGGCGGTCATCTTGTTCCCGGTCAACTCATTCACCTCAACAGCCCTTTCCCAGGCATAGTCCGCCTCGTCCTTATACTTCTTGGCGTAGTCGCCTCCGAAGAAAGACTCGCGAGCACCGGTAAGAGCAGCCTTGGTTGAGTTGACATTTTCCAGAGATTCGATTTTCTCCGTCAAAGGCTTTACGGCTGCGGCTATGGCATCGGCGATCGTCTTTGCGATATCGCCCTTGTCATCCGAACCTCCTTTGTCGTCCTCGTCTTCTCCCTGATTTTCGAACTTCTTGAGTTTCCCTTCCAGTTCCGCAATCTTTGCATTGGCCGTTTCAAGAGTGCGACCCTGGTCAGCAGTGCCCTGAAGTCCTTTGAGAAGATCCTCGGCCTTCTCCACGAAAGCGGGGATATCCTCTTCGTTTGCTACGTAAGTTTCACCCAATGCGGCAACCCTCGCGTAGGCTTTTTTGTCGGTCAGCCCTAGCTTATCCTTATAAGCCAGTTCCAACGCGTCTTGGATTTTTTTCTTCATATATGATTAAAGTTAGAATTGGATTCTAGCGACAAAAATATGAAAAAACTCGTTACGAAAAAAGTAGTGATATGAAATTAGTTCTGTATACTCTTCCCGGAAGCCTTATTGTCAACATTGGCTGGATTCTCTTTCGGCTCGTCATCCATGTCGGACTCTTCCCCGAACTTTGCCTTGGCTTTCGGGCCCGCCTCGGCCTTCATCGTAAGCTCCTCGAGCCACTCCTTATTGATCTGGTCATAATCACCCTTGTGGCTGTTGCCAGCGTCTTCCATGGCGGCCTTACGGGACTTGATGCGACCATAAACGGAGTCGAGCTCCATCTTGAGAGTTTCAGCCTCGTTCTGCGGTATCCAGACTTCCTGCCCGACGGAGATACGCATCTTGCCATAACCGACCGGATCGCCCTCGACCTTGCCGACCAGAGCCTTGAAGACGAGCATCAATTGCTTGACTGACTTAAACACTTCCGGCCAGTGGATCTGTGCCCACTGCACTTCGGGGGCGTATAGTATCTTCATAGTCGCTGAAGAGTCGCTTCCCTGCTTAATAATCTCGGGGTCAATCTTGACGGAAAGGCAGGCCTCGCGGATATCATCCTCTATTCCGTCGATATGCATGTTAGCAATATTACTAGCATCCGGTGGGGCGAGCCATTTTGCATCGGCGTGGGCGAGACTGTCGGCAGTGCCCTTGACGCCAATCGCCTTGTTGGCAAGGCTGGACGGGGGAAGGCTCGTAGTCTTCTCCGCCTTCATAAACAGGATAGGCATAGCCGTGCCCTTCAGATGTTCCCCGACATAGGTCTTGGCATCTTCCAGCTTTTCGATCTGGGCCTGGGCGGGTCCGGTGGGGATATCGTCGAAACGGAAATAGATGCACTGGCAGAGATCGCTACCCGCCTGCGATGCTTTGGCCCGCACCAGGGTATAGCCATCTTCGCTTTTCACCCGCCCGGCAAGACCGATGATATCCTCGTCTCCATTGTCGTCCAGCATCATCCAGGTCTCAATGCTTCTGGTCGTAAAAATATCCACCGCATCGTGCCCCTCATATTTATACTTTCTGGCCAGCGATTTCTTGCCGTCAAATGTCGTGTGAGGAAACAGGGTTGAGCCTTCCTCGTATCCGTATACCTCGTACTGGATGGGATCTGTATCATCGCCCGTCTGGTAGAGATAGATTGCCCCGTCTCCAGTCCTCATCGCGGATTTAGTCACCTCTAGGAACGCTGTTTTCAGCCCGACCGTATCAGCCCACGACATCAAGGTGTTAAAACGCTCCTCATCGGGAGATTCGGAAGCCGTCCAGAATCCATTGGCGGCAAAATGGGATATCTTCTTGCTTATTATAGACTCCTGCTTGCTGATAGGAACTGTCTCAATATCGTCATACCCGACGATTGTCCATTTCTCCTTACCCTTTGCGTCCTTGACGCCGGAAGGACCGTAAATCGGTCTCCGCGACATCATTGGGGAGTTGATCTTGTGGGCGGCAGAATAAACCTCGTTCAGGAAGTCGTCCTGCGTCATAATTTGCATCCTGAAGCCTAATCCAGCGCTGGAAGGGGACTCGTCTGCCACTCTTCTCAGCCACGGCTTCTTCTTAGCTGGATTGATGTAATCACTAACATTCATAGGTCAAATCGCGATTTCTATGTTAAACCCAGACTACGCTGCCGACGCGTCCGCCGGCGTAGTCGACAAAAATATCATCGTATGCGTCTTCCTCGACTTCCTGGGCGGGCTGCTTCTTCGGTCTTGCATCCAACTCCCACACAGAGCGGAGGGTGATAGCGTCCATAAGGTCGGGCGAGTGGTGATGCTTCGATTTATACTCGTCCTTACTCCTATAATATATGCGTTTGTTCCGGGTAGTGACGGCAAAAAGATCGATCTCATCGTACAGGATGTCTTCAAGTCTCCTAGTCTCACCCTTCTTACCGTAGGGTATCCTTGTCTCCAGCGGAAGAGCCGAAGATATCTTGCCAGTCTCAAAAAGTACCTTCATTTTACCGAGGAGCTGTGAGCGGAGATTGAAGTACTGCTCAAAGACAACTTGGTTTCCCTGCTCATCGTACTCCTGCATCGCTGTCTTGTTCGCCGTTATGGGCCACCCGCTAGTATACGCCTTCAGATAATTACCGATTCCCGTCGCATCAAATGCAAAATTCTGGACTGGGACTCCGTACTGGATCAGCTTCGCATCAATCCACTCAACAAGTTGCTTCGGATCCCCTCGGAACATCTCGATTCCGATTATACGGAGCCCCTTCCAGATAATCATGGGGCAGTTATCACTGTCTGTGTTTCCTCCCGAGATATCCATCGTGGCGTACAGGTTCTCGTCGTCATTGATCGGATTGGAGGTCAGCGAGCGCACCATCTGTTTGGTCACGCTTATCTCTTCGTTCTCAATGGGACCGAAATAAGCCTCTGCAAGGACGGCTCTCTGCTTTCCTCCGACATTATGAAGGTTAGCCACGGACTGGCCTCGCGTGGCAGCGACCAGTTTTCTGTTTCCCGCAGCCGTGCCCGTGAAGCAAGAGAAGGATTTAACCATATCCTCCTCGGTCAATCCGGCGGCGATATCATCCTTATTTAATTTAATATGAGCCGCCCTTACCACCTCTTCCCGGGAGTCTCCCCAGACCATTTCCTCGGGCTCGTTACCCTGGATATAAAAATAGCGCTCGACGCCGTCCATTTCTGGCTTGATAGTCCAGGTGTTTTCGTCGATATAGCCAGCGCACAAAAGCATCCTTGTAGTCCAGTGTTCGTATTCTGGGTTGAAGGTGAGAAGCATCTGCGGGGTCACGCCGGAAGAATCCCTATTTCGGGAAAAGATATAGGTAAACATCTTGAACTGGCGGATAGCCGTAGCCTCGTCGATAGCGATGAAGGATGCCTGCTGTTTCTTGATATATTCGATGAAGTCAGCCCACTCCCCGGGATTGTCCGCATTGAAGTTGGCGTGGATCATCTGTATGGCGTTATTCCATTGCGGCCAGGCGAAGGTCGGCAATTCGCCATAGGTAACCTGGCACCCGGAGTAATCGCCCCATACGCTGGTGGCATCCCTGAACATGGAGGTACCTTTCGCGGAGTCCAGCTTTCGGACATTGATGAGACGGCCCGTATAGCCCGGCTTACCTATGCCTTGCAGCGCCTTGAGGAAAATACTGAAGCTCTTTCCGGAGGTCGCCATTCCGCACGCAAAAATCAGATTCGAGGTGCAATGGCAGACATCCTCCTGAAGTCCGACCTGCGGGATCAAGTCCTTGCCTTCGCGAAGCGTAAAGTCTCCCACCTTGTCCCAGCCCTTATCGGAAACGGATGCCAATTTCCTCTCCACATGGTCGTAAAGAGGCGGGAAAATGGCGTCTTTATTCTTAAGTCGGAACATACATCGCAAATTTAGGAAGAATTGATTTGTTTCCAAATAGTAAGCCCCGAACTTTCGTCCGGGGCGCGTCATGGCATTTTCCAGGGTCAAGCGAAAAAGGTTTGTATTAGAAGGGACCGCCTGGTATTGGGGCGGATTGATTCTGGGAGCCCTGAACCTCCCATTTCCAGCAATTAATATCAGTATAGTATTTACCGTTATACTCTCTAGTCTTGGTGTCGAAATAGAACTTACCGGTCTGACCAACTGCCAGGCGGGCGAAATTTTCCGCATCCGTCGAATTCTGTAGGGCGATGCTCTTTGGGAACTGCCCTGACTCATACTCTACAACCACCGTAGCCCTACACCAGGGGCCTCTCTGTGAATTACCCCTCTCGAGAGGGGCAACCGCAACAACTTTACCTATAATCTCCATATATCAAATAATAATGTCATCTTCTCCTTCAAATTTAGTGCCATCCTCTACCCGCTCGCAATTTTCCTCAACAAATTTGCGATATTCACAGTCCATACAAGTAACCGGCAGATACCGCCTCGGCTGCTCTTCTACTTTCTCTTCCATGTCGAGCAAGCCTGCCTTGTCGGCAATCTTGAGGACAAACTCCGGATCGCCAGCATTCTCGATATTATCCGCGAGGCTCATAGCAAACTCGACCAGCTTGGTTTTCGCCCTAGCCTTCCGTTCCTCCATACTTCCTTGTATCTTTTCGGTAGGAGTCGGCGCGGGGTGCAAGAATTCTTCGATCGTTTTCGTATATGCCTCTATATATTCCTTCGCGCTTTTAGACGCAAAGAATTCCTTGACATGATTATCAACTGCAGGCCCAGAACCGGATAAAGCCAAATCCGGTCTTGCAAATCTAAGAAAAGCCTCTTTCCGCGTACACTTCGAAAGGACAAACCAGGTCAATGCTAGCTGTTGTTCCGGTCTTAAATCTGAGACATAGCCCTGTGGGCGTAATGGGATCAATGGTGCGGCCATTTTCTATGCATAAAAGGGGAAGTATTTAACACCAAGATTGCAGATCGTTCCGGCGTTTACATCGAATTCCAGTTCGAGGAATCCCGTATGGGCCGCAAGTTTCTTACCTCGCATAAAGTCAGTCTGCATCTGCATACAAGGGACGGATATGGCGTGGATATTTCTCTCAAAGATATAGCAGAATTTATGGACATGCCCGGCAAGAAGAATATTCGGCTTATTCCCCCCGGTAATAACCTCGCATAGCTTCTGCAAACGATATGATACCGCGTATGAGTTAGAGCCGTCGCCGCCATGGAAGAGTCTGACGATTGCCCCGTCTATATCAATATCGGCAGAATCGTGCCCGATATAGGTGAGATTGTCCAGACTGTCGGATAAGGATTTAATTATATTAGCTCCCGCATACTCTTGATAATAGAAATCGTGGTTCCCACTTATCATATATATAGGGGTATCATATTTAGACAGGATTTGCAAAGCCTTTGCTTTCTGTGCTTCATAGCCAATATCGGATAGTTCATAAATCTGGGTGCCGATACGGCTGATCTTCATGCCCTCAACCAGATCACCGCAATGAAACACTGCCTCGATATCATTATTGTTAACATAATCGGATACGATATCGTGCCATTCTTCTGGAGAATAAGCACTCCCTATATGAGTATCACTAATTACAACGAATCTATGATGCCTTCCGTGTAGTTTAATCTCCGGGAAATTAATCCTTTTACGCTCTATCCCCTCTCCTCGAACAATAGCCTCGATCTCTGATTCGGAATATCTTTTACGCAGGCGCTCCATGGTAGGATCTTTTTGGACCACAATTCTTTCGGGACGGACGGGGCCTGGGTCGGGAGTATTAATTAAAGAAAAAGTATGCCCGTAGGCGCTACAAGAGCCCTTCTTGTTTAAGCGCTTCAAATACTGGCCGCCACAGGTAAGTCCATGTGCCTTAAAAGCTGTCCATAGGCTACTATAACTACGGCCTTCCTCGTCTATAACAATTCTCATAATATGCGGTTTTTCGAGTCTACCGCAAAGATAGCTGAAATTATTTGATTTTCAGATAGTCATATATTAATCCCTTAAACTGGGGCAAACTACGGCATATCTCGTAGCGGTAGCCTTGAGACTCAACCAAGGTCTGCCATTCCTTTTGCGTAGGCCTTTGAGTACCCTTTTCGTCCTTCATCTCGATAAGAAGAGCCCCATGACGACCGCGGGGGACCAATAAGATAAGATCGGCCACGCCAGAAACAACTCCAAGGCTTTTTCTTATAGCCCCCTGTATAATATTACTGTCCGCTCTGTCGTTTTCGTTAGGGACATGGAACAGCAACCTCCTATATTGGGGGAATTCATTCCAGAACCAGGCAAAACATTCTGCCTGGATCCGGCCCTCATTGGACCGATGACTCCGCTTTCGAGGCGCCTCGGATGATTCAATAATCATTCTTCGGGTCTCACCAAATTAGCATGGTTGCTCCACCAGCGGGCCTGTTCATCATCTCCTGTTGCATACTTCTCAAAGCATATCCGGCAACGGTCGAGCCATTCATCATAGCCCAAAGACAAAGCCTTCTTACACTCGCGAATAAGAGTCCGCAATTCCTTTTTGGGGAGACTCCGCGCAAAATCATAGGGAGATTCCGGGATGTTAATAATCATATCTTTACGATTTTTGCAAAGATATGAAAATTATAGGAGATGTCGTAACTCCTGTCGTTGAATATATAAAGATTTATAAATCTTATTGAGTCGGCGTGGTGGAAGAGTTAAAGTAAATACCCACCTGGAGAGTCGACGCATTTTATGATGCAACCATAAAATAATGCGACAACCAATATCGCAAAGCAAAATCTTAAACTTTACCATAATCTCGGTTCCCCATCTTTTACCTGCCGGACCTTAACCTTGTCGAGAATATTCTTTCTAAAGAAATACCAGTATTTCGGGCTAATGTTCTCCCCGTGCTTCGTGCGTAAAACCTCACATGCACGCATAAAGGCTTCCTTCTGGTTATTGGGATTCTTAATACAGACATTGACCAAAATCCAGTTGGTCTTCTTCCCCTCCAGTTTCTTCCTCGCGACATACCCCTCGATCGATTCCGCCTCGTTCTCCTCGATTATCTCCTGCAACTCTGCATGGTATGTCTCTGTCTGCGTCGGCCAATGGTATCCACAGAACTTACAGTCAGTCCAAGACACCGGCACCAATCTGCCACACTGCGGGCACTCCTTCGTAGGTGGCACGCCGCCACCAGCAGAAGTGTTATGCCAGACGCTCCATTCGCGTCTGTCTTCATACCGTCCCAGCCTCTCATAGTTGCGGCCGAAATCGAGGCAGATAAACTCATTGTTCTTTCCTTCGGCAGGTCGGCTAGCCCTTCCAAGGCACTGTAGGTATTTGACCAAGGAAGTTGTCGAGAACATCAACATCACCACCTTGATGTCTGGGATATCTATACCAGTAGTAAATAATCCGAAATTAACCAACACCGGGAATTCTCCCCGGGCAAAAGCCTCAACAACTTCCTTCCTATCTCCGCTATAGTCTTCGTCTTCGTCAAAATCGCCAGAAAGGCAGTATTTAGCCTCTATACCGCGAGAACAGAACTCCTGTGTAAGATTTATCGTCTGCTCACTCGAACAGCAGAATACGAGGCATTTCTGCCCCTTACAGAGGCGTTCGTAGTTATCTACCGCGCCGACATATCTCGCCCGGGACTTGAATTTCGAAGCCATCTGGCTGAGATTGTAATCTCCCCTGCCATATGACCACTCAACATCATCCATAGAAGGGGCGTCCAGAGAGAAGAGGCGACACCGACAGAGATAGCCCTGATCGATAAGATCCGAGACCTGCGGCCCGACAACGACGGCTCCATAATCAAGCCCCAACTGGCGCATCTGACCATATCTTGCCGGAGAAGCCGACAACCCGACAACAAAAAGATTAATAATGACGGGCTGTTCGAAAAGGAAGTCAAATTCAGCCCTATGACATTCATCTAGGATGAAGAAGCCGAATGAGCAAAACCATTCATACCATTCCGGCTTCTTTAGCCTCTGCCGGAGTGTCTGGACCATCATACAGCAACAGTTCTCCGTTGGACGCTTCCTCGTCTTTGCGAAAACCTCCGCCGCATCTACCCCCCATTTCCGTGCGTGGCCGGCGTCCTGCTTCAGAATCTCCTCACTGTGTGCGAGGATCAGCACCCGGTACTTGCTCATTGACGCCATCGAACCGATAAGAACGCCCTTCCCCGAACCTGTCGGCGACTGGACTATGATGTGCTTGTGTTTAGCCAGAGCCTGGCGGGACTCGTTGATCAGGTCTTTCTGGTATCCACGGAGTTCTATCATATCTGTCCCTTTATCAGCTCGCTGTCCGTTTCCTCCCACTGAGACCCGTCGAAGGAGATGTAGTATCTCTCATCCACGCGTACGATAAGGACGGAGGCGTACAAGCAGCACGCCTCCCCCTTTTCAAGCAGATGTAAAGCAACGGCAGTATTCATCAATAAACCATTATCTCGTCCGTTCCCTTGTCATCGCGGATACGCTTAACAACACGGAATCTAGCCCCAAATCGTCTATTCGGGTTTAAAAGGCTAAACGGGTCAAAAGTGGTTAAATCCGTAATAAAAAGAGTATCGTCAGAAAGCCCACTCGCTTCCATAGCCTTTTTAAGATTGCCCCAGGTCGGTCTGATGTCATCGTCGTCAAAGAGTGTTTTCGGTGGTTCCCATAGCCTATAGCTACCGTGGGGGAAATTATTCCTCCCGTCCTTGCCGTGTACATAGACGACATCACGGTCGACGCTCGTGACCTCAAATTTTTCCCCAGCGTGGGGGCCCTCCTTCGGGGTTACCCCAAATTTGAACAAATCTTCAGTTTTCATTCCTCTATCCTTTTTAATTCAATATAATGCCAAATATCGCCGACAGAATCTAAACGGCCACGCCATATATTACGGACTAAGTCGAAACTACAGTCCCATTGTCTATGGCACAATCCGTCTAACTCATCGTCATAGCGGTGATTACTGTTATCCCATGTCGACAAAAAATGTGCCAGGCAGGCGACCCCGTCAGAGGTCTCAATGGATATCATATCCTGGCATAAACGAGGGAAAGCCTCACCCGGGGCAAGGATTTTCTCTGCATATCGGATATTAAGTTCAATCGGTCGCATATACTACTAATAAACAATAGTCCTTGCTTAATACGCCTCGGCTATGACCTTCTAATACGGCATTAGTCTCCCATTTTTTAAGGGCAATTTTCCATGGGATCCCGTAACGTATACGGCAAAGCATGTCACAAACCTCATCCTGTGGGATCTTAATCACCCTCTCTATGGGATGGTCATCTCCGTCATGGAAACGCAATATATCGCCCTTTTTCGCATGCAAAATATCTTGGGACGGTTTATAAAAATCCCCGTATGGAAGGATAATATACCCCAGCCAAAATCCCGTCGGTTCAGAGTGCGCCGGCCTGAATATTTTGGATCGTCTTACCATCTATTACGATATAATCTTCCCGTATATATTTACTCGTCAAGTCATACATCGCCTTGCAAAACTCGTCTAGGATACCGAAGGATATTTCCTGCTCATTTTCCGGCCGACGACGCGACTGGTAAGATATATCTTGCAATTCCGCTATAATATCCTTTTTTGTCAGTTTCAGAGGGCCTCCCCCTTGAGGGCGCCAGTGAATAGAGGTTTGTGCACGGAATTGCTCGATACCTACCGGGTTGGGATATGATAGCCACTCCTCGATCCCCATAAGGTAAAACCTCATGCTCATTAAAATCGGGCAATACAGGTAATTAAACCTCTTGACCTCATAAAGATAGTTGTCCGCGAAGGAAGACAAACCGGCTCGCCTACACCATTTATACAGTGAGAAACGCCACATTTTCCAGTCGTAGTCGTCAGGCTCACCCAGGACACCGTATGTCCAGTTTTCCTTGTGCTTCCGCACAAATTCCTCGGCGGCATAGTCGTCACCAAGTTCGTATGCATCCAATACACCATTTTTAAGGCATAATGCGCAAAGGCGCAAGATCTGGGGCGCCGTCGTCCTATTCAGTGGAGAATAACTCATAGCTGTATGTCGAATCCTTGTTCCTCGAGATATGACAAAATCTGGAAGAAAGTCCCGAGAGTACATGCCGGATGACGGAATACCTGATATTTATATCCGTTATAATATACCCTGACGAGCACATTACCGTTTGCATCCTTGATGATGTAGTTCCCGGGCTCTTCCATAGCGTCACTTCTTGTTTAATTGTCCGTCGGTGTCGACATACCACTCGCCCTTCTTGAAATCCGCCGGGCTGATTGGGGCGTCGATCATCTTGTCAAAGAGCAGAATTCTCCGCTTCATCTCCTCGATGGACACCTCATAATCCTTGCGGGCGAACTTGAAGACGATACCACGCCAAGGCGCCAGGGGGCTGTCCGTATCCTGCAGTATGTCGTCATCCTGATATATGTACTTGATCAGCCAGATTTCCTCGACTGCGGAGTTCGAGATGAACTGCCCCAGGAGCTGGTCTCCGTGGTCCTTCCAGACGGCGAGCTTCTTCTCTTCGTAAGGTGTGTACTCATCGGCGAAGAACTCGATCGATGTAGCACCCACGAGCGTCTTGAACTCGAAAACGATCGACTGATCGGGCGTAAAGGCGTCCGGGCTCGCCCCTACCGGGCAGTCCGTGGCAATCCAGAACGGGATTTCCTCAAAATCTTTTGAATACAAAATGTCAATATTCTCAAAATTTGCCTTCGCCCATTCGTAAATCATCGGCTCCTGCTCGTTGCCGATATCCATAGCCCTTGCGCTTATGGGATGCGAGAAGCCATGCTTCCGCTCCCAGCGCTTCGCCCTGATGTAACTCAGGTTTCCGTCGATAATCTTTCCGCTGGCAGAAGTAATATTCCCCAGTTCGCTGGCGGTAATCATCCCCAGCCTTTTCTTTAGCCATTTAGCTTGCTTGTCCATAACTATTCGGGTAAGTCATCAATTAAAGCGTCATTAATCTTCTGTCTCACGGAATCATCCGCAAAATCGTACATTTTTGCGACATTGTCAATACCATAACCCTGATTTTTCGCCCAGGAAATGATAACATCGACCTTGTCCTCCGTGATGACCTTCTTTTTGGGCGCAGCAGTCTCCGGCGAAGCCGGAATTTTACTTATACGAAGCCCCCAGGTCTCCCCGCCATCCTGTACATCCCTAGTGCGCTCCTTCGTGAGCCTCACGGGTACATTCTCCAGCCTTGCGATGTAACCGTCGCAGTCCGGGAACAGCTTGACCAGCCTCTTCCGGTTGGTCGCATTCAGAATCAACGGAAGCGTGGTGTAAGGGTTCTGCGCAAAATGTGCTACCCACACCCCATTTTCCGTTCTACCATTGATCATTTCGCTCTCCTTGTATTCAATACGAGCAATGATAATTCTCTCGATGTCCTTCCCACCGGGAAGAACCTCGACACCACAGTGAGTGAGCTTCCCACCCACGCGGTAATGAATGTTTCTTTGATCTTCCATAAAACTATTAACTTAAATCGACGCCGAATCCTCGACAGTCTTATAACACAACTCTATCAGATTCTTCCCGATACCGACATCCTCCTCGTCATAATCGACAGTAAAATGTCCGGGATCCCTCTTCGACAGGATGATTATACAATCCCCCATCAGCCTCTCCATCATATCGATGTGGCGCTGGAGCTTGCAGATCTCCCCGATCAGGCTACTGCTCCCCTTCATACTTCTCCGCTTCCTTCACCGCCTTCTTGAATCTGCCGTTGATATCCCTTTCCCTCTGCTTCCGCTCCTTCTTCGGCAGCTCGATATGCTCCTGGATAGCCTGCACTTCCTTGATCGCCGCGATCTCCTCACCCTCGTCCTCCTCGACCTCCGAGACAAGCCTCTTCTCATAACTGGTAAACGCCTTGTTGATGTCATCCACCAACTTCTGGTCGGTAGTCAGCAACATACCTACCTGGTACAGCATCTGGCAAAAACCCTCGATGTTGCTGTCGTCCTTCCCCGCCAACAGATACGCGTACGGATGCTCCGCCGCAGTGAACCGGGCCTTGAAATTACCGCTGACCGTCTCTATCGACAGCCAGAACCTCTTGAAAGTCCACTTAAAACCTCCATGCTCGCCCTCGCGAACAACGGGATTCCGGAAATTGAACAACCAGAATCTCCTCGCTTTGTCTGAAAACTTACTCATCTTTGATTATTTTTTGGAATTGTTGCCATAACTTAATCTCGTCCGGGTACATCTTCGGCATATCCAGCATATCCTTCATTACCTTGACCGCATACATCACCGTCGTATGGTCCTTCCCGAAACGGTCTCCGATCCGCTTGAAGGTAAGCCCGTCCTTCCGCATCTGGAACATAACCATATATCTTGGCCAGGCCACGGACACCCTACGGGAATTCTCCATTATGTCCAGCCCCGTCAGCTCCGACATCACCGCTATATACCTGTCACTATTGTCCGCCGGACCCTCGATATCGCTCAACTCCTTCCTTAATAGGGCTATTTCTTCAGAAGAATACGGAAGAGGCATACCCTTACAGAAACTCGGGTAGTTGATATGGGTGAATTCCCTCAAATCATTATAATAGCGGTAATCCGCCTCGATCTCGCAGATGTCCAGGTCATACTCGTACCAGTCCCAGAACGTCTCCGGCGGGATATCGTGGTCGATGTCGTAACGGATCACATCCATCGAGATGAAATTACCCTCTATGCACGCAATCGTCCCGGGGTCGTCGTGCCCCCAGTACGCCTCACTCAAATCCAGCAGATGCTTGTCGCAAAACTCCTTCAGATAGGCGTTGCAGATCCCTTCCCAAGCGTCCCTCATCATTTCGCACCCTTTTTATAAACAATCATATCCCCGATGTCGGCGTGGTCACCGATCTCGCTCTCCGGCAAGCCCCACTTCTCCCACCAACGGAACACCTCGCCCTTCTGAGCCCACTCGTCCCTCGCATCCATGTCCGGCACAAGCATCATTCCTTGCTCGATTTCCCGAAGATTGCCTTTGCCCCCGCACGCAAGGAATCGCCTTCCGTAGTAGAGCCATCCGAGCAGGGCTGACTTTTCACTTTCAACGATGAAAGCTCTTTTGCCGTCACCAGCCAGGCATGCGCCAAAATAACACTTGCCGGAATACCCGTCCGCGACACGATAGCGTCGAGCAGGGAAGAAGGACTTGTCTCGGTGGCCGTCGGCCTTGTATAAAATTCTTTTGTCATATAATATCTTTCCGTTCTGATCTACATACCAGAAAACCGCATTCCCGTTCGCGTCAGTCGTCACATTGTACAGATCCCACGCCTCGCGGACTTTCTCCTCGGGAAACAATCCGCACATCCAGCGGAACAACGCGCATTTCCGCAAGTCATATGCCTTCGCTCCCTCCAGCACATCCGGGCTCACATACCGCAGCTCCATCTGAGATCTCTGCCTGACCTCACGATTCCAGTCGATCGCCTGCTTCTCGCCCTTGATCATCCTCAAAGCATCCCTATAACTCTCGGCGCCCCCGAATTCAACCAGCCACTGAGGTAAACTGACACATCTTCCACCTTCCTCGCTTACCCAGACACTTCCGCGACCAATGAATACCTTCAACTTGTCCCGTCTATACGCGTGGCGGTCTCCGTTGAGGTAATATCCGCCCTGCAAGCCGGCCCCGTGCTCCACCAAATCCATCCCCATCAACCGCGGGGCGTTCCGCAGAGCGGCAACCGGGTCGTACATAGCTCTAAACTTATCCTCCTTACCCATCAGAACGGCAAAACATTCAAAGGTTCAACAAAATTAGGCATATCCTCCTCCACAACCCGCGGCTTCCTCGGCTTTTTCTCCTCAATAGTACCCATGCAGTACCACATACCGTCACTCCGGCGGGTCTTCGCCAATCCCATCTTCTTGAACATCTCCGTAACGGCATTCTTGTTCTTCGGCTGCTCCCCAAAATCCTGGCAGTACTCGATGTACTCCTTGCACCAGGCCTTCAAAGGCTTCCATCTCGGATCGCTCGACCCCTCCGGCTCGACTTTCCCGTAATTAAACTCAGAAATCCACCTCCGCAGCGAGTTGCTGGTCGCTCGCATCTCCTCTATCACATCCTTGACGGTCGATGCGATGTCGATCTTGCCGCCATTTGCCACGAAAGCCTTATATCCCTCATAAATCCAGTTGAAAATAGCCGCTTTCACATCATCCGCCTGCAGTTTCGCCTCCAAAGTGACATCCTTGTCCCTCTCATCTATATGATTAGGAGCCAATATAATCAAAAAGCGCCTGAAATACCCCTCGGTGTCGTCAGTAGTCGGCGGGATATTGTTGGCGCAGCACAGCATCAGCGGGATCTTGTTAACCTTTGTCGGCCTCTTGCTATAAGGATGCCTCCCAGTGAACTCCCCACCGCTGACGAACTGCTTGAAATCGCCCCCGGAGAAGTCCTTCTTGCTCACATCATCGCAGTAATTCACGATCTTGCCGTTCACATCCGCCAGATGATACTCCGCCTGGCTGCTCTTAAACAACTGCTCGGGCGAGTAGGCACTGGCGACACCCCTACCCAGCGTATTGATGACCGCCTTGCAGATGATGCTCTTGCCGTTCTGACCCTCGCCAACTATGAAGCAGATGTACTCAATCTTGTACTGCTCCCTCTTCGCCAAAAAGCACCCGCAGAACTGATGGAAAGTCTCCCGCATACTGATATCCGGCACGGTCTGCGCGAGAACCCTGTCCCACAACGCACTCACCGCATCGGCCCGGTAGTCGAAATCCAAGATGATGTCAGTCTTATACTTCACATCGTGAGCCAGGAGCTTCCCGGTCTCACAGTCGAACACCCCGTTACGGAAACAGACGTACCTCCGGTCGGCCACGAAGCGGCATCTCTCGTCCGTCTTCAGCTTGTTCATGCACAAATCCTTGATGCCCTTGGCTGAATTCGCCAGATAGACGATCCCGACCTCCATCTCCTCCATAACCTCGATGATGATCTCCTGCAAGATCTCCTCCTTCACAACCTCGTAATGCATGCCGTTGAAAAGGAACAGCTGATCGTCGTCGTCAACCTTAAAGAAATCGCATCCGCTATCGCCGTCTATCCCACAGACGTAACGCCGGAACGCGATCGCCATACCTGCCTCCGTGCGCTTATTGACCCGCTCGTCGGTGGCGCCCGCACCCTGGATGGCCGGACCTACCGTCTCGCATAAGTAATCTACTATGTTGTCGTACCTCACTGAACTGCGGTTTTTCAGCTAAAAAGGCAAGCCCCCATCGGGCACCTCCGCCAGGGGAGGGTGGGTACACCCGACGAGGACTCGCCTATTATTCCACTCATGCGCCGTACCCATTAACGCATTTCCAATTTTGAAACGGGGGAAGGATTCGAACCTCCGACCGCGGCCCTAAACCGCCGCTTCCCCGCCTGCCGGTCTTTCCCGGCTGCCAATGAAAAAAACTAACACTACAGGACGCGCATCACTGCGGGATATTCTCATAAACCTAAAGACTTGCAATCACATCGGCCCAGACCTTCTTGGCCTCCTCCTCGCTCGCGAAGACCTCCGCCTCAGCAAGCACCGGCCCCTCCTTCGTCTGGTACAAAACAACGCTCCCATCCAGGACATCCTCGCCCCCCTCATTCTTGCTGATCCCGGTCGGCACGATCTGGATTCCCTTGATAACCGCGGTGTCGAACTTCCGCGTCGCAGTGTTCAAGTACACTACCTTGTCACAAATATTAAACATATCCACTATGATTTTCTAAAAGTTGTCCTTCGCTACAAATCGCGTGCCTAGCCCTCGATACCGTCACCCACATACTTGGTGAAATCCACATCGACCCCCGGCTTCCCCCATTCGCGGTCCCGCCGGTCAATCTCGTCACGCACCTCCAGGAGCAGCATCCGCCGCTCCGCGAAGAGCCTCTCCAGCTCCTCCCTGCTCATACCTCTCAAAATCTCTGCATTTCCCATGAACGCAAAGCTACGAAACTTCCGTCAAAACCACAAGAGTCCCCCGGCACTTTTTCGCTCACCACGTAACGCGGACCTTATAGCATACTCACTCACCCCGCACTCCCGGCTCGCATCCTTCACGCTCCGCCAGATCCCGACCATCTCGCCTCCCCGCGTCACCGCCCGTACAACCCGCTCAACGCTCTTCCTTCCCCGGAACTCCTCACGCTCATCGCTCCACTCTAAATTCTCGACCCGGTTATCCTTTACATCGCCGTTCTTATGCCGGACCCAGCGGCCACCGCCTTCCCCCAGGAACGCCTTAGCCACCAGCTCGCAGATCTTCACACGCCTTCCGCCCAGGTTGACCCCGACACCACCGATCGCGGCCAGGGGCATCCCGTCACTGTAGACGATACCGCGGTCACTGACCTCGTACTTCCCGAAGAGCACTTTCCGCTCCTCCTTAATTCTTCCGCTGAATGTCGGCATAACTCACAATAACATAATCATCGCTGTCCATAAATACCAACGCGACACACGTCTGAGTCAAAGTGTCGACAACCGCGACCCGCCCGTTCCAGAGCACCTCGTCGCCCAATCTCAATTCTCGCTTGTCCATAACATATGAGTATTTTTCTCGGAAGGGCTTTCGCTACAAATCCGATGCCAAGTGTAGCCAGTGTAGGGTAGTGTATACCCTACATTCAGGGGTACATCGGTGCAACTCACTGATAATCACCGTAGTTAAAAAGATCCAGTGTAGGAGTGTAGTCTGAAATGCCATTCTTTTTATATACGTATAAAACAGCAACATACAATTTATATTTTATTACTTAATTACACCACTACATTTTAGCTTATTAAATTACATTATATTAATAAATTACAAGAGTGTATGTATACTGAAATAAGGTACGTTTAACGTATCATACTATACATTAGGGTACATCGTAAAATTTGACAAAAATCCACGTAACTCGCTGAGCGAAAAAATGTTATAAAAAAAATTTTAGGAACCCACCCGGGTGTCAGGCCTTTCGCTGCGCTGGGCCTCCCGTCCGGCTTCCGGTTTTTTCGCGCTTATAACGCTTTTATTTATTTGCGCTTAATAGGTACGTATCCAACATTACAAACATAGTAAACACAAACGCAATTTATATTCATTTTGCGCAAATTGCATACAGTAATACGCAAAATGCGTCGCGCGCATTCCTTATATATGGATTTATATTGTACTTTGATTTTTGGCGGAATACTATAAATTTTGATAAATTTAATATTATGCTATTGCATATGAAAAATATTTACTATCTTTGTATCGAGTTCTTTGATACTACGCATGCCGGAAAGCCAAGCGGAAAGCAGCGCGCTAAATATCTAAACCAAGATTGCAGCAGCGCGCAGCCGGAAGCGGAAGCAGCAGAAGCGGAAAGCCGGAAGCGCAGCGCAGTAATTTTGCCTATTATTGCGAAGCGCGGAAAGCCGGAAGCGCGGAAGACGCCAAGCGGAAGCGCTGCGAAGCGCGGAAGCATTTGGAAAGATAGTAAAATTTTTGACTGCTTAAAATGTACTGCAATACGCTTCGTATTGCTTGCATAGTGTTTTAAGGAAAAGTAAGCAGCGCAGCAGAAAGCCGGAAGACATGCAGAATAGAGTAAATAAAAGAAGCCGGAAGCGCAGCGGAAGCAGCGCAGAAGCAAAGAAAGCAGCAGCGACAATAATATTCTAACTTGGTTATTAAATTCCGTATAACTAAAAGAAGCATTTAGCGCGTATCTTTGTGAATACTTTTTGATTGTAAAAGCGTCTATATTATAGACTATTCCTTGCGAGTATGTTGTATTTGTTTTGATTGCGTTAATACTTGCGCGCTTGCGCAGTCCTGTAAAGGATAAAAAAGTATTAATGCGCTAATTAGCGCGCTTGCGCTTAATTAGCTTGGTTTAGTCGTTTGATTGTTATTTTATGCGCTTCTGCATAGAGATATAAGGAAGCGCGCAAAGATACATTATTAATCATTTTACTAACAATTAAAATCAAATCATTATGGAAAAGATTAGCACTATTAAAAAGGTTTATTGCGTTTACAGCGACGAAGAGACGCGCGGTTTTTTCGCAAGCGTTAAAAGACTGCAAAAGGATTGCGAAGCAGCAGAAGCAGCCAAGAAAGCGCTCGCAGCGGAAGCAGCCAAGAAAGCAGCGGAAGACGTTTTGAAGCAAGCAGCCAAGCGCGAAGCAGATTGCAAGCGCGAAGCAGCCAAAAACGAAGCGAAGCAGCAGAAAGCAGCAGAAGCAGCGGAAGCGAAGCAGAAAGCCAAGGAAGCAGCGGAAGCAGCAGCCAAGGAAGCGCAGCGCGCGAAGCAAGCAGCGGAAGCAGTTCAGAAGCAGATAAACGGAAGCGAAAAAGCGCGGAAAGCGTTTGACGCGCTTTCGGACGTTATGCAGCGGAAGCAGTTCAGAAGCGAAGATATCAATAAAGATTTTCTGCTTACTTGGCTTCCGGAATTGTTCAACGATAACAAAGAACTTTGCAGTGTTAAAGAAGTCAAATTAGAAGACATGCAGCAGACGCGCGAAGCCTACAAAGATACGCCAAGTATAATTGTAGAAAAAGCCGGAAGTATGTATATCTATAAACCTAGATTGCTTTTTACTGCAAACGGTTTTCTATCTTTGTTCTGTAAAGCAGCAGACGCAAGGACGAAGCAAGGAAAAGAAGCAATAAGCGCAGCGGAAAAGGAAGCGAAGCGGATTGCAGCAGCGCAGCGCGAAGCGAAGCGGATTGCAGCAGCGCGCGAGTTAATTGCCAAGTTCGAAGCGAAGCAGAAAGCAGAAAATTAAACCTTTTAAGCAGCCCAGCCCGCAGGGAACTTGTCCTACGGGCTGCTGCTGCATTGTGTCCGGCCGAACGGCGGCTTTTATCCGGAGCGATACCGGACGGATGCGCCCTATTGCTTGGCAGTGGTTCGGAAAACTGCCGAACGAATGACGATTGAACGACTGAACCACGATATCAAAACAAGATGAACGATGAACGACGAGCCGCAACGGCTCGCACCACGTCGGATCCGTCCGGCGTGGCAGGGTGAACTATGCCCGAGCGAGTCGAGCGATGCGTACCGCGTGGCTCGCGTTGAATGATGCGACCCCACCTTCGCAGCGATAATGGTGGTGAGATAGGTTGAATGACGAACGACATATGGCGGGCGGAATTGTAGAATTTTCCGTAAACGGCAGCTGGACGGGCCGAACTTTGAAGTTGTCGTTTGTTCTCTATCGAGTACGCAGCAACTAGGCCGTAAAAGTCCCGAAAGGGATAGGTGTGGCAGGGTGGTCGGCTAGGAATAAAACGTCCAAATTACGAGTTGAACGACAGTAGGTAGTCGAAAGTAATAAGTTTACTATGTCGTGTTTTAGAATCTAGCACGAAGCAGAGAAAATTGGCTACTGAGTAGAACGAGATGCAAAGGCGCGATGCTGCCCGACCGAATCGGGCCATCTTGGCGAATCATTTTAACGAATGAGTTATGAAAGAATTTTGGTATCAATCAAAAGAAGTGGAGGTAGACCGCGAATGGTTTTCCTCTTATGAAGATGCGGAGCAATTCGCAAAGGAACTCTCAGCGAACGGGGGTTGGTGCAACATCGTCGAATATTACGAGGACAGACCAGGATTTCATTGGATTGCCGCCTATGTTGACGGCAAGAAGGCAAAGGTCGGAAGGAGGGTAGTTCGATGAGTGCAGAATATACGCAATTTGATTGGGCACGCGACAGGTACGATGTTGCCCGATATGAAGATGAGGCCGAACGAATGTTTAGCCGGATCGATAGGCGCTTGGATAAAAAGCGCATGAACAAGTTGAACAAGAAAAACCACAGGAATTATGCCTAAGATGATTTATCAGGGAACGGTTTATTTTGGCGGATGGGCGAACCGTAGACTGTTTTTCCCGACTAAGGGAGCGGCGATTGATTGGGCCACGAAAGAGTATGAGGACGACCCAGCAGCCACTGAGGTTTGGATAACGACGATTAACACTGAGCGAACCGGCAGTTATGGTGCGCTCGTAATAGAGGAAAACATTCAAATAATATAGTCATGAAAAGGAAGGAAAGGGAATGGGCGAGGCATTGCAAGGAGATGCAGAACGCCTTGAATGAGAACAACTGGAAGCGTTATGGGTGGTATGTGGACCATAACGGAGAGATGAGTTTTAACTGGATGAAGTATCGTGCATTCAGCGGTGGTTTAATCATAAAGATGGAGGACTAGCCATGTTACAGATAGGATTTTTAGTGGTTTGTATAATCATTGCGGGATCGATGCCCGAGAAAACGAATAAAAACACAGAGCAATGAAAACAATTGAGTTTTTTAAGCGTAGGGGATACAATCCCGCATACGAAACGATTGGCGGAGAGGTTATGTTAAACGGCATTTGTGTTGGGCAGTGGAACGGCTATCTTGACAACATTTCGTTTAAAGGTGGCGATGACAGCGAACACTATAGTAGTCGACATTTCAAATCTCTTGATGATTGTGCGAAATGGATTGTTGAGAGTGATAGGTTCGACCATAACTACGAAGAGTGGAGCGGAGCGTTTCATTACTATTTCGACACAAAGACAGGTTACAACCATATCGCTAATTATCTTCGAACTTTTCCGCTTATCGAAAGATATACAATTACAATTGAGGTAAAGGCAATAATAAAATAACAGAGCGATGAATAAATTTCAGAAAGTCGTAGTGGCATTGCTGGGAGCGATTGCCATTGCCGGAACGGTTACGGCCGTTGAGATTGTGCGGATGGCGCGCAATGGGTTCAATGTAGAAATCAGCGTGGAGCAGGCGGAGGAGATACTGAGCGAGGCGAAGGAGGCGAAGGATGCAGCGTTTAAGGATATCAAAGCGGAGGAGGGTGAGTGATGGGAATGATACTGAGCGATCATGAGTGGGCTGTCTTAAGAGAGATGGCCCGCTCTCTTTATGCGAATGCGGAGAAGCATGAGGGCGGCTATTGTTGGACGGTTGGCGATACGCTGGTTGACTCCGAAGTTGCATTGCTGAAGAAGTTGGCAGGCGACTTCGATGAATTCCGCAGGCAGGTGTACTTGGCGAGTGAGCCGAGCGTAGACATCACGAAAGTGGAGTCGGTGGACTGCAGGGAGCATACGATCCCGATGAGCGAGTATATCCGGCTTAAGGAAGAGTATGGGATAGGGAGTCTGCAAGCGAACAGTTGGATGCTTTGCAGCGGGCCGAAAGTGATCGATGGTAAATTCTTAGGAGGAAATAGCAAATGAAATCAGTATCAGAAATGCCGGTAGGCAGCCGTTTTATGTATGACGGCAAGGAAATGATTGTGACCTGCAAACGAGGGACGGTCGTGCAGGCTAAGTTTAACGGAGTCGAGGGAATCTATCAGATTTTCTTCGGATTTGAAAAGGTTGAACCAATTAACTAAGAACAAGTATGTACACAATGACTGATTGGGAGCGTGACGGCTCTCTGAACATCGCGGTCGGGCAGGAAGTGTCTGATGCGGTAGTAAATGAGTTGAAGAACTGCGTGCCTCCGACTTGGTTGGGCGGTGGATTGTTCCAAGTGGGCGAACCGAAGGACCAGGACGCGGAGCATCCAGCCTGGGCGATTTACGACACCTTTAAGCGATCGGAGAACGGCTGGGTGTATCTGGGTGCGTGCCTCAGAGGGCAGACCGATGCGAGGAAAGGGTATATTGAAGGGTTGTATAATATTTAGGTTATGGCAAAGTATCTAATCTTGACGGACGAGATGTTCAATGACATGATGTCGAGTGACAAGGGCATCAGGGAGGCGCGATATGCGACCGGGTATGGCCGTTGGGTCGACGGCGAGTCAGTAACGGACGGGCACTATGTGAACTGGCCGGATTATCGCAGCAAATGGGAAATCAGCGACGAGCAGATGTCGTTCGCTCGTCAGAGGTTCGAGGAACGCAAGGCCGAAATGATGGAGTATTGCTCACGACGGGGCGTGTTGACTTGGCATCGGATGGGAGGCGACTATACTCCGACCGTGGACGGTGGCATCGGGAATTACCGAATCCGGACGACATTCAAGGATAAGACCGGGCATGTGTGGTTCATTGAGATTCACCCGAGGTACAATAAGAGTCACAACGGGGACGATCGGCTCGGATTCTATGGCGAGGTATACGATGTGAGTTGGAACGATCGAGCGATGGAGGAGTATGTCGAGCGTTATGACGCGCTTATGGAGAAGTACGGAAGTTGGTGGAAGGCTCCGACCAACGAGAGGCCGGCACTGCCGATGACTAAGTACGAGCGTGTCGAATCTAATGCGTTGTTCACTTATATAAGCGTGCTTGACTGGGTGAATAAGAGATTCAAGACCGACTACAAGGAAATATTCTTGGAGCGGTACTTCCTGAACTGTGACGATGTAATCAGTGAGTGTTAATATGAAAGCGATAGCAGTAATTCACAAGGATTCGGGCGAGCAGATATCATATCATGCTACGGTCGAAAAGGCTTTGATAGCCATTCACAACTACGAGCGTCTTGACAAGATGGACGGCTTGTATGAGCCAGACAAGTACGATTGGGACTTTACAGATATTGAGTTATGAACCAGCAAAAGGAGATCGCCGCCTATGTGCGGAATCGTGTGGAATTCTACGAAGAGCGCTTAAGTTTGGCGCTTGCTTGGATGGAGCGCGACCGTTGTCCATTGAGGATGGCGGACGACAGTTTATATAACGAAATCGTTGACGCCATTGAAGAGTGGTTTGATGACAACGAAATCAGTATAGACTACGACTTTGACTTTGAAGAAATGATTGAGGGGGACGAGAACGGAATAATATGGGAAGAGTCATGACACGGTATCAATACTATGACAAGGGCGACGGCATCATGGTCGTTGGTCTTGATGACTGCATGGGCGATTGGGGCTGGATCGATATGAGTTGGGAAGAGTTCAGCAGTCTGAGTGACGAACAAAAGGATTATTTGGGAGAACAAAGTTTTATGTAACATGGAAAAGTACATTTGGGACATCATCCTGCACATGGAGAGTGTCGTAGGCAAGGACGGCTTGGACGGAATGACCAAGAAACAACTAAGGGAGTTGATTGTAGAAGTGTATCAAAAGTTAACTGATATAATATGAAAGTTTACGTAATCACAATTGATGAGGTCTACGATTTTGAGACCTTTGACCACAGCCCGGAAGTGTATGCTGTGTTTGATGATGCTAAGCGACGGTTTGATGACCTCGTGGCGCAGACTCGGGAAGAGTTTGCCGAGAATGAATTCGATGAGTCACAGGGCGACACCTTCTATGAAACATGGGAGAACGGCAGGTGGCCCGAAAATCATTATGGGATATATGTTCACACAGTAGATTTACAGTAGTCATGGCAAAGACAGAGTTCAAGCACAATTACAAAGAGTTTGGAATTGATGCAATCAAGAGAAGAGTCCAGCAGATGTTGGAATTTAGAAACGAAGTTGACGTGGAGAATGCTCATGTCAAGTTTAGTTATGGTAATCGCAAGACTGGGGCGCTTGTCCCGTCTGTGAGTTTGATTCCAGTGGCCGACTGCGGTAACTGCAAGGTTTGCAAGGCCGGATGTTACGACATCAGAAACGTCTGCTTCCAGAAGACGGTGCAGAAGAGCAGGGCTAACAACAGCGCGATATTCCGGTACGATCCGGAGAAGTACTTTGCCGAGATAGAGAAATCGGTTAAATATCTTCGGTTCTTTCGTTGGCATGTTGGCGGAGTCATCATGAGTGATATATACCTCCGGAACATGGTGCGAATTGCAGAGAAAACTCCGACCTGCGAGTTCCTGGCGTTCACAAAGATGTACGACCTAGTTAATGGTTGGCTAGCGAATGTCGGTCCTCTGCCAGCGAACCTGCACATTATCTTCTCAGACTGGCGTGGTGCTGAGTTTGAGAATCCGTACGACCTGCCAGTAAGCAGTCCGCTCTGGGCAGACGGGACGAAGGGACCGCACTGCACTGACAAGGAGTTTATGTGTCCTGGCTCATGCGAAGAGTGCGCCGAAGCGTGGACTGGTTGTTGGGGCGCAAAGAATGGTGATACAATTTTATTTGAAGCACATTGATATGAAGTATAAGGTCTATACACATGCGGACTTCGTCTTTTGCGAATATATCGAAGCAGAAAGCGAGGAGGAGGCTCTCGAAATCCACGAGCAGCATTTAGAAACCAGCGAAGCAACCGACTGGGAATATTGTGACGACATCGATACACAAATAGAAAAGCAATGACAACAATTATCATCACGGAATGCCAGAACCCGTACGGCAAGTTCTGGCTGTTTAGGGATAAGCAGACCGGGCGCAAGTATGCCGAGGTAGACCGCTTCGAGAAAGGCTACAAAATATACTCAGGAGAGTGGCTTAGTGAGATCGGAAGGAGAACCAACAAGGATTCTACGATAGAGTTTGCCAAGCGATGCATCCGCGAGCAGATTGCGGAGGTGGAGTTCAAGTGGAATGTTATAACAATCAAAGAGCGATGGCTAAAGTGAAACTTATCCTAGCAGCCACGGCTGTGGCGCTTGGACTATATTGGGGCGAGCCTACGAACTTTCTGATGTTCTGTCTTGCCGGAGGTTTAATCTTAAATACTTTTAATCATGAACAAACAAAGAAGGAAAGAGCTTGAGAAAATCAGCGATGAGTTGGTCGGTCTGATGGATCGACTGCAGGACGTTATCGACGAAGAGCAGGATGCGTATGACAATCTACCCGAGGGCATCCAAGACAGCGAGAGGGGAGAGCAGATGGCAGAGTTTATCTCTACAATGGAGGATGCGCAGTCAAGCATGGAGGATGCCAATGACAACATAATGGGGGTTTACGAGTCATGACGTACCTATTGACCTACGAGGGATATAATCTGATGGAGCGGGCGCAGGGTGGCTACCGCTCCATCATCGGCAAAGAAGTGCTGACCTTTGATACGGCTGCCCAGTGGAAACGTTATATAGACAGAATCAAAAATGGCAAGAGCGCAAAGAGAAACTATCCTTATTAAGGGGGGAGAAAGAAAGTCTGTAGCATCGGAGTATGCAGCAGCTAAGCTACTGGGAGTCACCGTGGCAGCCGTCCAGCAGGCCAAGCGCTGGGGCTCGGAAGTGAGGGGCTGGAAAGTGTTCGACACTCCGGAGAAAATCTTGGAAAGAATCGCAGAACTTAAGGAACAAATCAAATTTTTGGAGGGATAATCATGGATATTCACGACAAATTAGCAGAGTGCTTAAGCACTCTTGAGGAGATAACGCAGAGTGGTTACTGGCCGTTTGCAAGTCCAGCGCCGAGTAGCACTGAAGTGAGAATTAAGAAAGGCATAACCGGAGCAATATCAATGCTGGATGAGGCACTCTACTGGCACGATAAGGTGTTCACACGGGTCAAAAGAGACCCGATGACGGTCGCAAGTTTCACAATTAAAGAAGTAAAGTAATATGAAGACAAAGGAACAGTTGGTGGAGCTCGGCATCAAGGGCTTCAAGGCAGATGAGATTATGTATCTGCAGGAAAAGATGGTAGATGAAGCGGTACGCTTCTGCTTCAAAAAGAAAGACGGTACGATCCGCGACGCGAATGGAACGCGCAAGTTGGAACTGATGGTCCAGGAGGATGGCTCGCAGTATGAGTTCAAGACTAGTGGGAAGCCGGAGTGCCCGACCACGTTGGGCTACTGGGACCTCGACAAAAAGATGTGGAGGTCGTTCACACTGACACAGTTCATCGGAATCGTGGAGGGATAGGATATGTGGAGCGAGGATGTTGCTGAGCAGATGTGGTATCAAGTGCTCGAATGGAGGCGGTTGGGTTGGCTCACCGATGAAGAGGCCGACAAAATCAGAGATATTATAGGGGCTTAATATGGCACGCAGAAGAAAGGTTGACCTTGTGGTCGTGACCTGTTACAATCAGCAGGAAGTAATGGAGCGCGGTCTTGCGATTCAAAAATACCTTGATTGCATTATGCATTCGGAAGGCGCGGAACGCGACCGCTATGTAAACATCTATTTTCAACTCACAAGTGGCGCTAAGGAGGCGTGGGACTACTGATATGGCAAAGTTTAAAATAAACGCAGACATTTATGTCGAAGGCTCTGAAATAAAGAGCAGGAATGATGTTATCGATGCACTCATAACATTGCTCGGGTGTTATGACGATATGGATGATACTGACACGAGCATTACAATCCATCCAATAGAAACAAAGAAGTTAGGAAAGTATGAAAACGCTTAGAGACATTTACGAACTGTATGCAGAGCCAGATTTGCCTTATCAGATATTTAAGAACAGGCTCTATGATTTCTTAACCGATCTGGACGAAGCCGGTGCGTTCAGGGGTGGCGCTTACGGACCGGACGACATTATGGATAATCTTGAAGCTACGGAATAAAAAAAAACATTATGGCACTCAGAGTAAGTTACAAAAATCGCATCGGCTGGTATACCAAGACCGAGCGCTGGCCGGATGAGCCAGAAAGGAAATTCAAGAACTGGATGTGTCACGCCAATGTTGACCTGTGGGCGGACATGTACTTCTACAAGGTCAAGGAGGATTACGAAGAGTTCGGCACAAAAATAAAGAAGGGCGATAAAAGAGTGCAGCTCATCGGATTCTGGTGCGACACTGGGCATCTCAAACGTGCAATGAAGGATGACTGCTACCACGGCGCCGATGACTTTCACTTCTTCGCAGACCAGATGGATGCGGATATCTGGAAGGCAGTCAAGATTCTTGCCGATGCCGGCAAAAAGGTTACGATAGTCAAATCACAAAAGAAAAAGAAATGAAAATCTACGTAGGCAGATGGGACCTCCTGCCTAAAGAGATGGAGGGCATCAACGGGCTGTACAACATTACACAAGAAGAAGCCTCACATGAGGTTCTTCGCCAAGAGGACGAAACTCATGACCGCGTGTGCGGAATCTACTTTCCCCACGAATTCGAGGATTTGTTCAACCAAGACTTGACGGGAAGATTTAACAACGCAGATTACTGGATAAAAATTTTCTAGCTATGGGACAGTGTTACAGTGTAATTTTGAAGGTCGACTTCATAGATAAGCAAAAAGCAGCAGATGCTCTTAATGATAAGATATCTTGGGCTGCAGAGGAACATACAAACTACAATCTTGGCCACTACCAAGAGCTGGGTATTGGTTCTGACACAATCGAGGACCTGCTTAAAATCTTTTTCGGAGGATGGAGCGGGAATCTTAAGACAAGGGAAGACGGCTCGATGGACTCCGATTTCGATGCTTCCTATGGATGGGAAGGCGTAATGATGGATGCCTTTGAGAGAATTGCTCCATACTTGGAGAATGGTTCTATGATAAAGATTTATCCCGACTGGGGGGTAGATAAGGGGACAGTAGTTAATGGTATAGTAACTTGGAAATAATATGGCACGCACTCGCACAATTTCGATGACAGATATGCGCACGGGGAAGACAACGTATCACACGCTCGATGCGCCGAAGCCTGGTGGGAAGGCAAACTCTATGGACCTTACAGAGGGAGATATCTTCGAATCCGACGGAGTACTTTACAAGGTAACCGGCTCGGAGAGCATTGGATGCATTGCAAGACCGTTAAATACCGAGGGGTGGGACGGGATTGGAATACTATTCCCTGCAGAGACAGTTAATTATAGAGGGAGGTAGTTATGACAAAGGCTATGCTTCGCGCGGAGTTGTTCCGCATCAAGGGCCTTCTGAGGGATGCGCTTCTTGAAGAGGGGTACAAGGGTCTCCCGAATTCGGAGACAGATTTTTACAAACAGGTCTTATCGATCTGGCGGGAAATGAATAAACAAGATTACCAGTAATATTATGAAACATCAAGACTACATCGACGAGATAGAGTTCATCGGCGAGTTCGATGGGACTTATTGGAATGTTTGGCTTGACAAGACTTTTTGGGGAGTCTTGCCGGGGGCATACTCTGACATTCTTGCTCTTTGGATTCATCCGGAACACAAGGAGCGCGTACAGGTTCTGTTATCCACTGCAGACGATAGCGGACAGATTTTCGAGGACATTGCGGTCCTTCCGTATAGTGTACAGAAAAACATAATCAACTTTCTTAAGAACTAACATGGACACACAGACATCATTACTCTGCGAGAATGCGCAGTACATCACGCTTGATGCGTGGCCGATAATCTATGGCGAGGATAATCAGTATGACCAAAATTCCCGCGATTTGTTTCAGACCTTCCGCGATTGGGCTGAGGAGTTTGAGCAGTGGTGGCAGTCTCACGATGAAGATTGGCGGGAGAAAACGGACTATTTGCTCGAGATAGAGTTGTTTGCGGAGAGAAAAGCAAAAGAATACATTCAAAACTTAAAATAGAATATTATGGAACTCGGTTATGAAAAGTTGTACAAAGTGATGGCGCATTTCCTTAGCCTTCACGAAGCAGACGCCGTTGCTTGCATGCTCTTGCAGAATTATACTGCAGAAGACATTATCGAATACATTGAATGGTGCGGGAAGCGCTACGAGCAGGACGAAGAGACTGACGTTGACATTTGGCTTGAAGAAACTGGGAGGGAGTAATATGGATTTGATTTATAAATGGGCAGAACTCAAGGCCGTTCAGGACCGCATAGCCCAGATCGAAGTGCAAACAGACGCGATGACCTCCTCCGGTCGCAATTGGGATGACTACAGAATCGAATACAATGCGCTCTGGGACGAGAGGCATAAGCTAGAGGAGAATCGCGACAAGATGTGCAAGCAAGTTATTCCCGAAGTAGGCATGCCTTGTACGGTACACTGGTATTCCGACAGAAGTGGGGCGCACGTCGAAAAGATTCTTTCTCCCAAAAGGATCCAGGTCAAGTGCGACAGTCTTTACAGTTGCACAAAAATCTTCACCTTCCGACGCAATGGTCACTGGGTAGAGGAAGGTTCTACGAGCAGGGATTGGAGTACGCTTCTTTCCCTTGGTTACAGGTCTGATTATTACGACCTATCATTTTAAGTTATGGCATATTTCTTGTAAGTAAATCTGATATTATGGAAAAGGAAAGGTTTGTAGAGATGCTTCAACATTTGCAGCAGCTGCAGGTGGAAGCGACACTCAAGGGCGTTCATTCGTTTATCATCAGGTCTTGCTATGACAAGGCAGATCCGTCGCTCGGTGACGAGCCGGATGAACTCAGTATCGGTGTAACGGTCTTCCTCCGGGGGGATGATGTCGATCCAGATTATATTCGCGCCGACTTCTATGAAAGCCAGTCTGGAGCGGACTGGTTTAGGACATTTAATAACCTTAAAGCGTTCGTATCATGTTTGTAATAATCTACATCCTATGCGCAATTTCGTTTATCCCAGAGGCGTTTAACGAAAAGCGATAAATTTATGTTCTTTATTATTATGTGCATAGCATATCTGGATGATATGCTCGCAAGACGCTGAGAAAATTTGCATATTCAAATGTTTCTGACTATATTCACGGGAGCAGGATAGCGAGACTTGATCCCCTCGCGACAAAGGTAAACTGGTGGCCCTTCCTGCTTTCTTTTTCACCAGTATAATTGATAACATCAGTTCAATGGAAAAAGAAATTTGGAAACCAGTTGTGGGTTATGAAGGCTTATACGAGGTTAGTAATTTGGGGAGAGTACGGAGTATGAATTACAATAAGACTGGCAAAGTTAAAGTGCTATCTCCCAGTTCCTCACACCCTAATGCCGGGTGGCAACAAGTCATATTATGTTTCAATGGGCGACACTCTCATAAGTTAATCCACAGATTAGTCGCAGAGGCGTTTATTCCCAACCCCGGGAACAAGCCCTGCGTAGACCATATTGATACTGACCCTACTAATAATCGTGTTGAGAATCTGCAATGGGTTACACGCTCGGAAAACAATCTTAATCCGATTACCCGAAAAAGACTGAGTGCTGCCGGTATTTATAAGATGAGGAGACAGCATGAGATGGGGTGCTTTGAGGCCCACAAGCGGAAGGTCGTTCAGTTATCTATAAATGGAGAGTATATTAAGGTATGGGCTTCTATAACCGAAGCATCTAAAGCCACAGGATGCGGTCTCGAGGAGATTTGTGCTTGTTGTAAACATTACTATGGCAAAAAAACCTCCCGAGGGTATCGATGGCAATACTTTGAAGAATATGAGCAAGAGAAACATTGAGATAGTTACATTCCGTGACTCGCGACCATATATTCTTTGGCGCAGGGTCTCTACCGGCAGACAGGGCGAGTCCGGTCTAGGCCTGGCAGCACAAGAGACCATTGCGAACATGTTTATGGGGCGGAAACCCGTGGAAATTTATACAGATGTTCATACTGGAACAAACTTAAAGCAATGCGATGCTCTATGGCAAGCGATAGATTGCTGCAAAAAGAACGGATATATCCTCGTGGTGGCCAAGACAGATCGTTTTCGCTCGGTGCAAGATGCCCTCCTGGTATTAGATACGATGGGGCAAGATAATGTTATCTTTTGTGATTTACCGAGTACGGATAGATTTGTCCTTACTATTATGTGGGCCGTTTGGGAGAAACACGCAATCATGGGCAGACTCAATACACGGATGGCTTTAGCCGAGCGCAAGAGGCAAATCGAAAAGGACGGCGGCTTTATGTCAAAGTCCGGTCATTGGCGCAAGCATCTCGGTAATGAGAAGGGCGTCGATGTCTCTGCTGCTACGGCAGTCCAGGCGAGAATCAAGGCTGACGATGCCCGTGCCTGGCGTGAATCTAATGACGGCTACCGCTGGATCAAGAAGCAGGTCCAGAAAGGCCGGTTACAAAAAGATATATTACGAGAGTTTAACGAATTCCACGAGATGGGTCTGGCAGGATTCTCGACCCGCGAGGGTTGCAAGATGAATGCATGCACGCTATCGAAGTGGATTCAAGAAATCAGAAGGCAAAACTAACACAATCATGGTACACGTAACTGATGATGTATATCGGGATCTGGAAAGATGCATCGAGGAAGGCTTTAACGGCTTTTGGATGTATGGTCCATTTTCCGCCAATGTGAATTCCACTGTTGAGTATGTAAAAGAATACACTGGTGTGGAGTTCTATGGAGAAAAAGAAGTATATTTAGGACATGAGGTTACATCCTGGAGCGTCGAGGATTTCGGGCATGAAGAGGATGAGGAGACAGACTTCGATCCAGAAAAAATAGAAATCTAACCGCAGTGATGCGTCGCTTCCCTCCTGTGCCACACGGGTGGCTGTAAGTCTTTTTTCACGCTATATCAAACACCCTTAACTTGCCAATCAACAGGGGTTCGACTCCCCGGGAGGGAACTACACAAATACTAACGATATGGAGTTAACACTAACATCGCCTATCATGGCAAAAGGAATTAACATCAAGAAGTGCTTGGCGGTCAAGAGAGCCAAGGCAATCAAGCGTGAGGCAGAAATGTACTTCCACGCACAGGTACATCACTGTTGTCGAGTATCTGCCAACAATCACGACATCGCATTTCTCGTGGAGAGGGTTGGAGTCTTCGGTGGCCCGAAGGTCATGCAGATTGACAGGCCGAAGATTGTCGGTCTGTTGGAGATTCATAACTACGTCATCATCAAGGACGGGTATGTGTATGAGTTAACGAGGAGGGTGGAGTAATGGAAGCGAAAGATTTGATGGTTGGAGACCTTGTTAGGGTAAACAGGGATGTCTGTATTAAGAAGGACACTATCGTAAGAGTTTGCGGTATTGATGTTACTAATAGGCTCGTAGAAAAAGGTTTGGAAGGTTCCGCTACTTGTGTCCCAGTAGATGACATTGACTTCTATTTTGGAGACATCTGGGTTAAGTATCTTTCACCCGTCCCTCTCACCCCGGAGATTCTGGAGAAGAATGGGTTTGAGAATGACTTCTACGAGGATGAATCAGTCGCTGATTATGTCAAGGTCAGAAATGAAGGATATAGTTTACACAGTACCGCACATGAATGGGATGCCGCACTTATTACTTGGTGTAATGGCCATATAAATGTAGTTACTGATTTCAGTGGAGAATATCGGGGAGAAATAGAGTATGTTCACGAACTCCAGCACGCCCTCAGATTTTGTGGAATTGATAAGGAGATAGTAGTATGTTAGACAACTTCCAGAGAATTACTGTTGAGACCGTCAGAAGGCATAAAGGCCAGATAAGCATCATGCTTGTTGACGGAGCGGACAAGACGGCTATCGGAACTGCGTTTGCCGACGAGAGGCTGAATAAGGATATTGCCATCGCCCTGCAAGGCTACTATCAGAGGCAGAATAACAAGTATTACGGTGACGAAGATAAGGCTGACCTATGACAACAAACCAAGTAATAATGCTCATCCTCGGAACCTGGAGTATCGGCTTCTGGGTGAGCGGATGGGTGGCAAATAGAAGGAGGAAAAGACAATGACAAGAGAAGAAGCAATAAGAATTTTAGCAAGCAGTTGTATTCCCGGAAGTAAACAGACAGAAGCCCTTGAAACCATTATCCCAGAACTCCGCGAGAGCGAGGACGAGATGCGGTTATGTAATTTAATAGCAAGGTGTATCGCATTAGGGAAACAGAAGGGTTTGGTGAATGATGATGATGAGATTGCTTGCCTTGATATTCTTAAACGCAAAGACAGGTCTTTATCAAAATATGATAAGGATATGCTTAAAGTCATTATAAGCGAGTTGGAACAAGAAGGCAAGGATGTTAATGTGTCAAGGTTGTATGAATCTGAAATTAACTGGCTCAAATCATTTTTCGGATTATGTTAACCGTTAATCAGCAGAAGCTAAAGCAAGCCATCACAGACTATTTGAACTCCGATGGCGAGAAAGACCCCGGACTTGTCTCCATGGGCAAATTGCTCCTTGAGACTATTGAGGAAAAGGAAACCTATGACCTTGTAAGGAATGCAACCCTAAAGAGACAGTGTTATAACTGCGCTTTGAAAGAGGAGTGTAAGAAGGAGCATCCAGACACTTATGAGCCGATAGGTACTTGTGATAAATGGAAGGAGGAAAAGAAATGAACTACGAAGAAAAGTACAATGAAATCCTTGAATGGGCAAGGAAGAACAAGGCAAGACTCAATGGAGTGCCTATTGAAGAAGTGCTACCCGAACTCAAAGAGAGCGAGGATGAGAGAATAAGGAAGGCTCTGATTGAAGTGTTTAAGAAAAAACTTGAGAGAGGTTTTGAATGGGTGGAGTATGGTATTCCTAATCGCTCAGTACTTGATTGGCTCGAAAAGCAGAAAATCAACACCGAAGGAGACTTTGGCCGTGGATATGATTGTGGCTACCAAGCAGGATATGCCGTTGCTATGAACGAAATGAAGCTCAAGGTTGCAACGGCTACACTTGACTCGGAAAAGCAGAAAGAGCAGAAGCCAGCAGAGAATCATGACTTGGTTGCTCAATTAAAGGAACATCTTGCCAATACTCCGAAGGAGCAACTTGATGCGGAGTGGAAAGAATTGGAGGAATGGAATCATGTTGGTCCTACTGTAAAAGAGTATCTTCGTAGTATTAAGCCAGCAGAGTGGAGCGAGGAGGATAAAAGGGCAATAGACCGTGCTTGTGTAGCACTTCGAGCCTACGCAAATGGAGACCTTCCCGAATTTCTGCCGAGTGAGTTAATAAGCTATGCAGATAGGTTGCAATCCCTCCATCCACAGCCAAAGCAAGAGTGGAGTGAGGAGGATGAATCTTGTTGGAATTTGATTTGGGACATTCTTGATGGTTCGTTTACTGCCAGCAAAAAAGGTTACAAGAAAGCGGCTGCTTGGTTCTTAAAGAACTGTCCTAAAGGAACCAAATCCCTCCGTCCTTCTTGGAAACCCAGCGAGGAGCAGATGAAGGCATTACTCAATGCTGAAGGATTTCTCCGTGCTGGTCTCCAACATGATTCTGCCAAGACAATCGCCGATCTCTACGAACAACTCAAAAAACTATAAGATATGGAACAACCAACTTCGCACATTCAAGTAACAATGTCTATTCCGCCACAAAAGTATATGGCGGCATCAATGGAAATTATGTCCCAATATGGAAATGTTGTTGAAGAAGCATTATGCGACATTAAAAAAGATTTGATGTTCAATAAGACATTCCAAGCTGAGGTTAAGAATGTAATTAAACAGGAAATTCAAGAGTCGGTAGAAAATGCCATTAAATCTGCTGCAAGGCAAGTAGTCTGGGACTTATTCCGAAATAAGAGTATTGACATTGAGCAAATGATAGAGAATGCGATTCTTGAAACAATGCAAGACCAGAAAAAGCTGTAAAACCAATAGGGTGCGGAAAGACATTAGTCATAGAAATAAGTTTAATGTTTAATATCCACCGTCAAGTACGCACCCTCTTTAATTTGATTTAGATATGAAAGCACCAGATAAGATATACCTTGGTATTCGAGATGTAGGCTCTGGCTATGTATATAACCTATCTCTTGATAATAATGGAGAACAGGAGTACATTCGCAAGGATGCTCTGATAGAGTGGTTGGAAGAAGGATATGAGTGGGTTCATAATCCTTTAATAGCTGTATCAAATTTGATTGACAAACTAAATAGTCTATGAAAAAAGATATTGTAAGGGCCGGGGATAGGTTTGGTAAACTTGTTATTAAAAAAGAAGTTTCTTCTATTAAATACACCCCAAGAACATATGTTCGTCGTTTCTTATGTGTTTGTGACTGCGGTAATGAAACAATTGTAAGTTATCAGTATCTAAAAAACGGCAGAATTAAGTCATGTGGATGTTGGCGTAAGACAAAAAGGGCCCGAAAGTATTTTGACAGTGAAGGCAATTCGAGGCTTTATACTATCTGGAACTCTATGAAGGAAAGGTGTTATTGTCAAAACAGTATTTCATATCCTTTATATGGGGCAAGAGGTATCAAAATGTGTGATGATTGGCTTCAAGATTATTTATCTTTTTATAATTGGGCTATATCTAATGGATATTCAGATGAATTAAGTATAGACAGGATAGATAATAATGGAGACTATAAGCCTTCTAATTGCAGATGGGCCTCAAGAATAACTCAAGCAAATAATAGGAGAAGTAATGTGCGAATAGAGTTCAATGGTGAGAATCATACGATTTCGGAATGGAGTAGGATAATACATATAAATCAACCAACTCTATACCAGAGAATATATAAACATCATTGGACTATTGAAAAAGCACTAACAACACCTGTTAAACATAAAAATTTAATGTAATATGATAAAGAAACTTGAAACTCCATTTATTGATGTAAACGGAATAGGTTATTCCGTTTCATTTGAAGATGTTATTGACAAACTGAATGAGGTTATCCGTATAGTAAACACATTAACTGATGTACTTACAAGTGTTAATCTGTTACCAATACCAGAGGAGGAATAGCAATGAAGGCAAAACAAATTGCTATGGAAATTTATCCGCCAAAATTTCGTGGATATATTGCTGATGGAGGTACACCGATCCCCCAAGATTTAAATGAAGGATACCGTGATGCCTTTATTGAAGGTTATCGCCTTGCCATTAAGAACATGCCGAAGTGGAAGAAAACAAACCCAATGAAAGGTGGATGCTGGAGTGGGGAAACATTTGTAATACAAGGCAAACACCCAAAACTTGCTTATGAGCAATGGACAATAGATGTTGAAGAGTTGTTTAAGAAATTACTAAAGGAGGAATAGCAATGGATTGGTATATAGCCCACTTTGTAGAAATTCACGCTTATGTGGAACTCTTTTGTGTCCTTACAGTAGCATTATTTGGTATCTCGATACTTATAGAGATGATTGTTAATTTTATAAAGAAAAAGAAATGACGACAGAATTAGCAAAGACATTGACAACTGCCCTTGTGCAGATCATTGACAGGGAGAGACCAGAAGGTTCTATGTGTTGCTCATCTGCTGAATGTGAAAGGATAGAGAAGGCATTTGAAGGAGGCTTGTTCGATGTTGTTGAGAAAACAATAAAGAAGAAGCTCTCAGGGCTGACGGAGTTTGAGGAAGGATTAGTAACCTTCTATAACAAGCGCAATGAGATTCCTTCTGATAAAGATGGAGTGTATAATAAGCACGAACTTGAGGAATTCTTACACGAAAGTGCTAAAACTCTTCTTGCTATTGCCAGGAAAGAACTCCTTTCTCATCCCGACGAAAGCAATCCGGCAATAGAGGCAATGGCTGACTTGGAAAGGACTTTTGAGTGTAATCCTGATAAGTTACCCGGTTGGTTAAAAGATGAACTGAATAAGGCATTCAAAAAGGGCCAAGAATCAAGTCATGAAGATTATATTAAAGGGTATGCTAATGGCTACAAAGATGCCGAGGAAAAATATAATGAGTCAGTAGCCTACCATTTCCCTATTATGCCAACACCGCCTTCTGGATGGGGATGCGATGGTACACATTGCACTAATCCTCATGGTGATTGCATTAACTGTCCCAGAAGATTCTCGTCTGGCGGAACAATCACAACACCCAATACAGCCTCTGGTACATCAACAGCAACTTTGCATGGTAACACTTCTGCTACTGATGGCAAGGAGCATAATCCATCATTTACTGATTAAAAGCGGAGGGATAGTATGAATCCAAGTAGTCACTCATTTACTTGTGGAATGATAACGACCACAAGTTCAATACTGAATTTCATATTTGACAACCCCAAAGGAGGATGGGTGCTTGCTGGTGTGTCTGTTATCATCTTTACTATAGCAGCAGTCCTTTACAAGAAAGAAAGGAGGAATGAGAAATGACATACGAAGAATGGAAAGCCTTTGAAGATACCCTTATCAATAGAGGATATAGAGTATGGACTCGCTGCTGCTATGGTGAGGAAGATTTTGATGTGTCTTTTATGGCACGAGACGGAGAAAAAGACTTGTTCCAACTCATCTTCCGCTTCTGGGACTTTGAGAAATACAAGGAAGGCGCTGGCTATTCAGTTGACTTTGTTGTTATGCCTTGCATTGATGGAAGGATGGATGCCATCTGTTCAGCTATGGCAAATGACCTTGACAACAATATAGAGTTCGCAGAGCAATTTGCAAAGGATTACTATAAGTTCGTAATAAAACAGATAGAGAAATGACATTCGGAGAATTTAAGAACTTGAATCTGCCTGATTTCTTACCAATGGAGAATGCTTTACAGCAGGCTCTGTTTGATAAGAAGATAGACGTACTTGAGATATTAACATCATACATAAGAGCATTGGAGGCAGAGAGACATAAACTCACAAGTCAGTTTGAGGAAGCCTGTGTCTGTCTTAATATGCACTTGTCAAAGCATTGGAATAAGAAAGCTGATAGGGAGAAACTTGACAAGAGGATGATTCATATTCTTAACAAGTCCAATACTCTTCCTCGTCATATATATGATGAAGAATATGGCTATACCGAGGAGGATGAAAAGAAACAAGATGAAGATTATGCTATGCACTACTACGGGGCATTAAATAGATTTGGACTATGACACTTGATAGACTACTATGGGACAATCTTCTCCAATTAGACGAGGGAGAAAAAGAAGTCGCTTCAATGACCATCGTATTGAAAGACTATAATGATGGAACAATTTCGTGTTACGGAGTTGATAAGTATGGATGTTTTTATAAGGTAGAGAAATGACAAGAGCAGAAGAACGGGCATTGGAAGCCTATCCAGTAAGGGAGGATTTCTATCGAAAAGACGGGATATTACGTTCAGAACCTCTGGACTTAAATCTTGAGAAGAGAGGATTTTATCAGCAAGGCTACGAACAAGCCGAGAAAGACCTTGCCCTCACCGTGGAGGACATCAAGACCATCTTGGACATATCCTTCTGGAACGATGACCCGGAGAAGATCCTTGACGAGTATAACCGAATAAAATATGGAGATTAATAAGGAAACGCTGAATTGTGCCGTGTTCGTCAACTCGTTCGTCCAGGCTGCGGAGGTGATGGATCGGATGCGGAAAGAAGCTGAGGTAAGGATGAAGAAGCTCGGCTTCGATTTCGTCCACAACAAGAAATACAAACTCGGCCGGATCCTTCGCGACACCGAGGAAGTGCGTCGGCTTTTCGAGGACACATTCTTGTATGGGGATTTCCCCATCGAGGGCGGTCTATACGAGAATGGATCGAAATATGACAATTTCCTCGCGACCGCCAGCGAGATGGCGATCATATTTCTCCTCATTATGGACCGCTGTCGTACGAAAGAACAGGAACAGCAGTTGTTCGATTTGCTTAACTCAATGCCGGAAGTCAATGTTACCAAAGAAGAGATCGACAAATTCAGGATGCGATGAATGCGTCCATTACCGGCGAGGACGCGGACTCTGCCGAATCACACTGCAACGCCCATTACAGTCATGCTCGTTGCACAAGACTACGGAGGAAAGGAATCATCATAACCAAAACACTGCGATATGAACATAGGAAAAGTATTCAAGCAAACCCGCCAGAAAGAGGGGGTTACCTTAAAGATTATGTCGTCAAGGCTCGGCCTTACGCCTTCTGCACTATGGAAGATTGAGAACGGTAGTAGTTGGCCGACACAAAAGACGATCAGGGCATTCAGCCAAGAGTCGCATATGCCCATCGCCAGAATCTACATCGAGTCAATCGAACCGACCGACTACTAACAGAAAGCCCTGGAGAGGAAAACCGCAACAACCTCCCAGGGCTTTTACACAGAGACCGAAACTTGCCTCAGTCGCCTCTGCAATGTGGGCAGGAGAGCAGACAGACGATGTCTGACACTTCGTGCGATATATGCCCGCATAAATAAGCGAACTCTTCGCTAAACGGATCTATACCGTCTTCCATGGCTATGTGTTGCGCAATATGTACAATTTCGTGTATCGTTGTATCTAAGACTTCGGGGCCGGATGTCGTTTTGCCCACCCCCACGACACTCTGCCGGCGAGAGGGATTACTATAAGTGAATCCCTCATCCCGGCGACCAGCACTGATATTCTCTGACACTTGGGAAATGATGGAATGTGGGGCTTCTGCAATTAACAGAGCGTCAATTATCGGCCCCTTATCGTATTTGTCGAAAGAGAAATGGAAAGTGGAGTCCCAGTCCTGGATATTTATATTGCGTCGTATCACTATTTTTCTTATATTTGTAGAGCGGATAGGTTCGGGTCGCTCCCGTTCCGAAAAGCGAAGCAACGGCGCCTTCCGCTCTTTTATTTCCGTTGCTCACATACATAAACCGTTGCTATATGTTACCGTATCAAAATTTATCCCTTGAAGACATGCCCGGCGAAATCTGGAAGGATATTTCTGGGTGGGGCGAAAAGTATAAAGTCTCAAACTTTGGGCGAGTTAAAAATAATACAAACCCGAATAATTATGGAGCCGGATATCGTGTTTATCCTAAAATATTAAAACAGCACTTTAATCAAAAGGGCTACCTATCCGTGCGCCTTTATCATGAGGGAAAATCTTCGTATGCTTCCGTTGCTCGCATAGTTCTTAATGCTTTCAAACCAAATACAGAGGGTAAGCCCTGCATAGATCATATTGACACAGATAAAACAAATAACACTATCTCAAACCTTCAATGGGTTACCTATAGCGAAAATATGAGAAACCCGCTAACTATGGAAAAGCGCAAGGGAATGCCGTGGTTAAAGGGTGTCCATCATACCGGAGGCCTCGGAAGGAAACCCAAGCCCGTCGTGAGCATAAACCTATTAACCAGCGAGGTTCGCCGCTACGCTTCGACGAAAGAAACCGAAAAGGACGGATTTTCTTCCAAACAAGTATATGCCGTTTGTCTCAAGGTGCATAAAAGCACTAAACATTGTGTATTCTTCTACGCTGATGACCCCGAACTTACAGCATACTTGACCAGTCTACGGGAATTCCAAGTGCATTGAGTTTTGTAAGAAACTCATCAAATGCCATTGTGTCGTACCCGTCCTTATCCGTGAAGAACTCCTTGACCGCCATGGCCAGGTGAGCCTCATCAGGGATGGAACCGCCAAGAGAATCCGTCTTTTTGCGCATAAAGACGAAGGGCACGTCGTAGCCCATGTCTTTTTCGATTTCGACATTGTTTCGCTTTAGGATTTCCATCACAGACTCCTTTGTCATCGGCTCGACCTTACTGCCGTTTTTATCCCTCATCATGCTTACGGCCCACATATACATGGGCTTGGAGAAGTGATAATCATTGAAAGATAAGTATTCCCGCATCCCGCCTGGTAATCTATCGTACGAATCTAATCTTGCCATTTATTTCTCTTTTTTAAGGGGCGGACATGCCGCCCCGGGTTCTACTAACGGAAGCGACCTCTCGAATCGCGCATACGACGCTCATTCATCATGTCGTCTTCGTCCCAGTCGCGCCGCCCATAGTCGCCGCGCATACCGTAACGGTCGCCGTAGTTACCGCGCTCTCCGTACTGTTCGTGCATCTCCTCTGCGAGTTCGCAAACCCGTTCGAGTCCTTCTTTAGCCATATCCATAGCCTCATAGAACTCATCGGAGCTTGATTTGCGGCCATATCGCCCGCCTCTCATACTGATTACTCGATAAGACATTGTTATTCCTCCTTTTTCTTGCCCAGCGATTTCGAAAGCATCCCGGTGAGAGCCGCGATCTGGTCGCTCATCCCTGCCAGTTGTTGTTTTAGAGTCGCAATCTCATTCGCCTGTTCCTGCTCCTTCTTTAATTGTGGGTTCAGATCCAGCAACAGCTGGTCGCAAGATGCGACAACCCCCTTGTGAGCATCTACCTGTTCAAGCGCGGTGACGCTGGCGCTTCTGATTGCATTTACTTCATTGATTATTCCATCCCTTGTTTCGCTTATGACGACGCCCTTGTCTGGAAATTCCGCTACGGATGACGATGTCGGGATCTTGGGATATAGTTCCGTCTTCCCATCAACCTCAATTGTAAGGTCGAACATCGGTCCAGGGTTCATCCCACTGGGAGGCATCTGGAAGTTAAACTGAGGAGGGTACTGACTGCTGAGTTGCGCGACCTTTGCGGTTGCGACGCGCGGTCCGTTCTTATAGAGTATGTAGACCGGCGTTCCAGGACGTAAATTACTGAGCATTGTTTTTATTGTTTAGATGATTGGTGATGTAGTCTGAAGGATTCCGTTGTACCAGTCGTAGAAGACCTGGATTATGCCGGTCCCTGTGAGATCGGCGGCAGTGACTGCCACTCCGCCGAAGGAAGTAAGGGCACGGGTCTGCCCGTTCAGCGTGAAGCGCACCGGAAGAGTACCTGTTGTCCCCTCGGGGATTGCATCAGCGATGTTGATGGTCAGGTAGCCGACCGGCGGAATCCTCCGGAATCCCAGAGTGAAATCCACCGAGTCGGTCCCGACCGTAACACCAGTGGTGCGAAGGTACGGCGTGCCGTTCACGTTAGTTGTTACATTAACGCATCCGAACATAGCCCACCTTCCTTTAGAAAATGATTCCGTTACCGCCGAAGCCGCCCCAGCCGGGTCCGAAATAATTGCCGTTGTATCCACCCTGATAGTAGCCACCGCTGACGTAAGGGGTAGCGTTGACGGCTACGAGGTTAGGATACTGGACGGTAGCAGTGCTGGGTAACTTGCACTTGATGTCGTCGATCTCGCGAGCGAGAGGGGCAATCATACCAGCGATCTGGTTGGTCTGCTGGGCGTTGTCCGCGACATTACGGAGCTGGGTGATGATCTCGGCCTGGGTGTCGATCTTACCCTGCAGTTCACGCTCCTTCACCTGGCAGAACTGGTCAATCATTGTTGACTTGAGGTCAGCGATGGCATCGACAGTACGCTGTCCGCTTCCAGTGATAGCACCGCCAAGGGCGTTGGTCTGCTCAAGGGTGCGAATCTGGTTCTGGTAGCCCTGCTCGACTGTCAGCTGGCGCATCTCGCAGCAGCACTGGCACAACTGGGAGGCGAGTGCGGCATCACCGGCCTGGATTGCGTTAACAATCTGCTGGGCGGAGAGACCAGTCTGCCCGGAGATCTGGGTGAGTCCGTTCTGGATAGCAGCCAGATTTGTCTTTACAGTATTGACATCAGTATTGAGCGTGGTGGCGAGGAGTCTTACATCGGAGTCTGTTCCGTCAATTGCACGGAGGATGGTCTCCGCATTGTTATTAGCCGTGGCTTGGGCTCCGAGAGAAGCAGCGGCTGCACCGCCGTTATTGCCTCCCCAGCCTCCGCCCCAGCCGAAGCCGTTGCCAAGGCCTCCCCAGATAAGACCTCCAAGGAGGCCTCCGAGGATACCTGCACCGAAACCGGAGCCGCCGAAGAAGCTACCGTTGCCATAGCCATTGCCATAACCTCCAGCCCAAGGGAGAGTAAGGGCGAGAGGAATGTTGCCCCAACCATTGTTCTGGTTGTCGGGCATTATAATCGTCTTTTCGTCCGCCATAATTAGTTAGCATTAAAAAATTAAACTTCGTATTGCGATAGGCCTTATCGTCAATACAAAGTTCGGCAGAAGCAATAGCAGACGGTAGTTTGCTACATATTAATGCTAACTATTTCTTTTTGTGCCACTTGTCTGACACTATTCTGGCGAAGGTATGAAAGGGATAAAAGACTTTCCGTTTCGGCTTGGCCAGTAACTTCCTCGAGATGGTTGCCCTTATGGACGATTCCGATTGATTGTAAAATTGTGCAAAATCGGAAATCGTTCCTTGAATTTCCATATTTTCTTGGATTGTCTTAGCCAAGGAGTTCATCTCTTCCATCGTGCAGAGATTGTTGTCCAGTTTATACTTGTAATAGTCGAGGATCTCGGCAAGGTAGGTTTTAGGGTTTAGCATAGGAAGACTTTATAGGCGGCTATGAGGAGTAGGATGATTGAGGACATGTAGATGAAGATATCGACCTGGACGACAATCTCACTGAATTCTATGATATAATAATCTATCAAAGACATCACTTGCGGGATCAGCGGGACGCAACAGGCTATGCGATGCCATTTGCATAATCTCAAGAGCCTTGACAGGACAAGAAATTCTGCCACGACTATCGGCGAAACGTAGAAAAGGGTGTCGCAGAGCCTTGCCGTTTCCTCCGTGCCGACCGTATAAAGGAATAGAGACAGAATATAAAAACCGCCATAGATAAACGGCATCAGTTGGGTTGCTAGGGTTATGTGCCGGAGTTTCTTAATTAGCCCTTCTAAGTCGAGGCGTCTGGGGTCTTTGTCCACGGTACAGATGCATATGCAGTTGTGCCTTCGTCTGGTAGAGTCTCTGCCCGCTCGGGCTGGCATTCTTGGTTATAGCGATAGGCATACTCGCAACGAGATTGCTTCCGCTGCGAGCGCCTTTCTTGACAGTTACCTTTACGCGGGCCTTTGACATCTACTTAAAATCTTAGGAATTTACGGAATGTCCAGGCGAGAAGAAGCAAGACAGCCCCGGAAAGCCACCAAAAAGCCTCCATACGGAACTTTTGCCACCAGGATAAGGGTTTCTCTACCTCGACGATTTTTTCTTCAATCTGAGCCTCTTTATAGAGCGTATCGGTAACGTGGACTGTGACCGGGACCTTTATGACCTGGGGCTTCGATTCGAGCGAGTGGAAAAGCAAGCCCTGGCTGACCATTGCGTCGGACTTGGCATAAGTATTCTCGAGGTGGGAGACCGTGTCGCGGGTGATGTTCTTCTCAATGATGACCGGGATCTCCACGGTCGCCGTGTCGTGAACCTCTCTGTCGCGATATTCGATCTCCGTATGCACCTCCTTGATGATGCGCGGACTGCAGGACGCCAATAGGCATACCGCGAACAATAAACTAAGCCGTGAATTCATATACTTTCTGTGTTACGCCATACATAGGCAGTGTATCCAAATGAAGCCAGGAGACGCCTTTCTCCAGCCTGACATTGCAGGGCAGTAGGTGGGCGTTTGCCTTGATCGCCTGACGCGCTTGTTCTGCCGTCATACCCGAGATCGAGAAATCCCCGGCTTTCCCAAGGCAGTGGGCTGAAAGATAGACGCTGGATTTCTCCCGCACCATCTGGCACCGGTTGCACCTCAACCCCCGCTGTTTCTTCTGCGATCCGTTGCACCACATAGGGCGCTTAATGATGTCGCGTCGGACTATCAGCAGAGCGTGAAGATAGTCGGTATCCAGAAACTGCCAGGCCTTTTCGCCCCACTTCGCATAGGTGTGGTCACAGACCAGCTCGTCTATGTCGAAGAAGGGGCGTATGGCCGTTAATATTTCCTGCCTTGTCATTCTGCGTAAAGAGGTTCGAGGGCAGCAAACTCATCCAGCGAGAAATCGACTCCACCGGAGGTGATTGCATCCGCCAAGGTTATCTTGTCAATCTTTTCGAGATCCAGCTCGACCTCCTCTTCGGCGTAGCGCTGGTATGCCTCGTTGAGTTCCTTTACCGCGTCCTGGTCAAACTGCTGACGGAGGGAGGCGATATAATCGTCATTCTCCTTCACAATCTTGAACATCTTGAGGTGGTCGGAGATAAGGGCATTGCGTGTGGGCTTGTCCAGAATCTTGTTCAGCTTGATCCTCCCCAATGTACGGAAAATGTTAATAACTTGAAAGCGTTTCATAAAATATAAATTAACTGATAGAATAATTCTTGGTCACGGTTATCTGACCGCCGCCGTTCGATATGACCATTGCCAGGACATTGACTGTATAGCTTCCGCCGGAGATCTTGCGGACAGTGACCTGCGAAGGACAGTTGGTCAATCCGGAGTCCCCGCCCGGCTGGTCTACCAGATACCATGTATTTCCGTCGCCGGATAGGGTCGCGGGTGTATAACCGGAATCGCTGGAGGTGTCGTAGAGATACGAGTCTCCTGATCCGCTTTCGGGATATAGGCGGATCTGAACCCTCTGCAAAGTGTATGTATTTGTCCCGTTCATACCGATAATGGGCGAGAGACCGATTACGAGAGAAGAACTCGTTTCGCTGTCGATACCACAGCCACCAGCCAGATAGATGGTAGCCACCGACGGGTCATCAGACGCTGTTACGCTTAGGGTCTTTGGCTGGGTGTACGGGATGGTATAGATTTCTCCATACTGGATGGATGTCCATCCTGAGGGCATCGGCTGATTCGTGTCGGTAATCCAGAAGAACGGGACCGCCCGGTAATTGCCAGTGCTCCAGGAAATATCATCGAACCCGCAACTCCAGTTTGCATCGATGAATGTCACAAAGGGAGTCGCCCCTATCTGATTTTGGCAGGTAGCGACCGATACGCAAGCGCCGGAAGAATTGAATATGGCTACGCCGAAATAGCACGAACTTAGGTAAGCCGTTGTCGCCTGCCCAAGTTGCAGGAGGATGTTCCCGTAGTAGATGGAACTGGGAGTGCCGTTCCAGTCATCGACCACATCGTCAAGCCCGAACCAGGCGGAACTTCCGCGGACTACGCTGGATGCACCAGTCCATCCGCTCCAAGGATTCGGAGCGCTGTGCTGGTAGCCGTTGAAATCCATAAGGCGATACCACTCGTTATAGGTTGCGAGCCCGCGCGGTTTCTCATATGTCCAGCCGTTCATAGCACCGTCAAAGGAGAAATTGTACAAAGTGCTCAAGGCACTGGTACCCGTGCCGATCCTATACGGGACTATGCCGTAATTACCGGACCAGGCCGCCTGCCAATTAGCCTCCTGATTTGGCGTGCCCTGACGGACAGGCTTGCTCTTGGACCAGGGGTTTATTTTGTTCGATGTACAGAGACCTCCTATGTCCCTATGGTTGTCTCTAAGGGCTGTCTGTACATCATAAATGGAGATACCTTTCGGCGGGTTCACCGAGGTATCGATGTAGACATTACCGTTACTCTGGCTCATAACTATTCCTCCTCTATTGCACCGGAAGCGATTCCGCCGGAGACGGTCAGACTGCCCTTTATGTTTATCATCTTCTTACGGGCGTTGTAGGTCAAGACTTTCGGGAGTTCCGCCACGTCTTGCTTCTCCTCCTTCAGTTCCTTGACAGCCTTGTCCATCAGTTGGACATCGGTTGAAAGTCTTGCCACATCTTCCTTGATTAATGGCAATTTCTTGGCAGTAGTGAACGCGTAGGCCGCTGCAGCCAACGCCACTAGGATTGCTATTATACTTAATACGACCATAGTATGTTAATTTTGATTAGGCTCAACTGGCGGATATAATGTTGTCGGATCTGTCGGCACCCATTTCTTCGTCGTGGCGTTATAAACTAGGACATAGCCGTTCTGCGGGGCTGTGGAGATCAGCGGCACCCACTTCTGTGTGGCACTGTCATAGCCCAGCAACTGCCCGTCTGTCGGAAGCACGGTCTGGACATCGACATCCTCCATCTGGGATAGCGTGATCGTGGAGTCGCTCGCTCCGCCGGCAGATACAAAATCGTCAGCGGCCAGACCCGCGTTGTGGACATAAACACATCCGTGTTCGGCATCGTAGTCCAGATAGACATCAGCACCGAGATAGATCTTGCTCCATGGGGATTGAGTTGTGCCCAGCGTATATGTCGAGGATGTAGGGATTATGTTCTGTGCCGTAATTGTGCCGGTCATCGTACCGCCCGAAAGAGGGAGGTAGTCTCCGCCGCCCCCGCCTCCAGCAGCATAGCCGTTCAGGCAGACCCGTTTCGTCGTTCCGTCAACAGTGAGGTCTACGGTATTGTTCGAATAGGCTGTACCCCACGCCACGGAAGATCCTCCACCTCCACCGCTACCGGCATACCAAGGAACATTAACATAAAGTTTATTGTCGCTCGACAGATTGACCGGATAGTTGCGGTACTGCCCGGACGCACCACCGGAAGATTCGCGGGTGCTCAATAAGGTCGCAATCGTCGCAGAACTGACCGAACTTACCATTACGCCTCCGAGGGCTGATGTCGATGCTGCCGGGAGAGTGTATCCGCTTCCGCTCCCTGAACAAGACGATACGGTCGGAGCCATTCTCCATCCGCCACTATAATAGACGAATGTGACGACCTCATAGGCATACCATTTTTTCTGGGAGGAATAATAGATATCAACAGCACCAGTACCATTAACATTAAGTTTCCTTCCCGAGTCCGTTTCGTTTGCCGCCGTCATTAGGACGTGAATCGTCGTTCCTTCAACTAAATCCGCGCTGGTGAATTCGGGGCAAGTGACAACCTTTACCGCTGTCCCCGCAGCCGTGGAGCTCGTTCCGAAGAAAAGCTTCTCCGGGCCGCCTCCTGTCGCAGAGATCGTGATAGGCTTCCACAATTGCGATGTCGCGTCATAAGACAGCACCTTGCCGTTGCCGATATCGGTTAGGTCGACATCTTCCAAATCGCCCAAAGACATTGCGATGCTACCGCCAGATCCGCCCGCTCCGCTGGCACTTATCCAGCTGTCGGAATAGAGAGGAAGCGTAGAATGCAACGCGTAGATGGGATTTAGTTCTGTACCGATGTTTACGACCTCCAGCACATTCCCCGAAGAGGCTATGGTATCCTGCACATCGAAGGCGATCTTCCCGACGGTGGATAGGTCGCCGGAGACAGACCCGCCCAAAGTAGCGGTCTGCCCCCAGAGCGTCATCGAGGAGTTGGCGAGGTAGTCGTTCGCAATCGGAGTACCTTGCCAGACGCCAGTGGCTATCGTGCCGAGGGTGGTTACATTGGTCGTCCCTGCCCAGGTAGACAGAGCAGTATCTTCGACATTGGAGAGCGAGAGATCCGCCTTGGTTATGCTGATGTTCGTCGTCAGCGCGTGCCCGTTGATCGTGCGGGATGTCGGCACATAGCCCGATAAGTCGGGAGTTACAGTACCGTTTGTCCAGACCGAGCCGTTCCATACGAGTCCCTGCCCGGAAGAGAGGGATGCACTGATGGAGACATCGCTTAACTCACCCAGGTAACTGGCTCCACCGCCACCTCCTCCGCCTCCGGCCTCGCCAGTACCTCCAGCACTCACGAAGCCAGTTGCATAAAGGCCGTCGATACTGACCTGCGAACCGTTATAATATGCACGGTCTTTAAGGTGGACTGCGTAATGCCCGCTTGAGTATTGCACAACCTCGAACATCAGGTTGGCGATGTCATTCAGGGAAACATTACCCATACCGCCGATAACCGACTCGCCGTTAAGAGTTAGGTAGGCCTGGCCGTTATCGATGCCCCAGTTAAGCATTCCCCCAGCGAGGTAGCCCGACCCGTCCATCCTAAACAAGGATTGGGCGTATGACAGTGCGGATGTGTCGTTCTCGTGGTCTACCATAGGACCGCCATACCACGCCGCGATTCCTCCACCAGGTTCTTCATCATCCCTTAGACCATTGATTCCAGCCCAGACATTGAACTGGTCGTTCTCGGTCTTGCCTAACTGGATTAAAGAGGTCAATACCAAACCGCCCTGCACCAGAGTGCCCCGGTTGGTGGCCTCACGGAGATATTTCAGCCCGTCGACGGAGGCTCGCAAGTCGTTAGCAATCAACTCCTCGAACTCTGACCGGGTAATCTGTTCCCACGAATAGACATCAGGCTCGCCTTCCTGCCCGGGAGTCAATGTGAATATGAAGCAATCCCCGGTCAGTTCATCGAAATAGAGGTCATCTATATGCGAATTCAGCACCTCGACGGTATCCCAGGTGTTAGCCGGATAATTCTCGAGTGTCGGCGTGCCTTCTTCATACCATACCACGAAATCTCCCCCCAGCATCTCTTCGATACTATTGAGGTAGGTAGAAAGCGAATAGTAAGTACCGTCGGATTTTGCCATCTGGGTGGTGACGGCCAAAACACCGTTGATGTTCAGGACGCCGTCCTTCCACTCGGCATACTGCCCCTCCGCGTCGCCGACAAACCACCTTGGTGAGTGCTTCTGGCGAAGGTATCCGAGTTGCTTGTCAGCACCCTCGTACAATGCAAGATCCTCGCCTTCAAACAGAGAGATAAATTCCGTATTCTCGGAGACCTGCGTACCCGCGAAATAGTATTCCTCTCCACTGGCAGTCACCGAATTCAGCCCGGAGAGCATCCGCTCATAACCGCCTCCGATGACATCGCGGACGATGACATACTGGCGGCTGAGATCGGCGATGTTGCCGTATTGCACAATAATATCCCCGACCTTCGGAGTGCCCCAGCCGTCCTTGACGGTCTTCGACAGTGTGATGCTGTTAATATCTTTGTCAATAACCAGCATCTTGTAGTATCGGAGTTCGGTGTTTTCGGCAGTCCAGATCTGTCCGTAGGCGATATCGTTGACCTCGAAGAGATTGGCGACGCTACCCTGTTTCTGGTCGAAGAAGCAGACATAGGAGTCGTTGTTCTCAATGACCTGGGTAACCTCTATATGTGCCGCGGATATAATCTCCTTCCCGCCCCGATATTCTATCTGGTTAACGACAAGGCTGTTGACCTGCATCTCGTCACGGACGATGAGCTTGTCCACCTCCATCACTGATTTCGTGTCGATCTGCGGTGTGGTTTCCCCCGCCCGCGTGAGTGGAGCAGACGCAGCCGCTCTCGTGAGCATTCTTTGAGAAGACTGTACCGCTTCCGGGACGGCGAATGCCTGGGTATTGTCCTGATAGATTCCCCATCCACGACCGCCTATACCTCCCTTGCGGAAGTTCGTACTGGTTACCTTACTGGAGAAGGCGGTGGGAGATGCTGAGGTATCACGCTCACCGGTCTTCTTAAGGTAGAGAGACCCGGCTATCTTGCGGACGGTAGCCTCAACATCCGAGGTCTGGACATATGATTGTGAAATGACATCGATGTCGTTTTGCAGTTGGGAAAGTACTCCCTCACTTGCTACGATCTTGTCGGATAGGACTATCTCTATATCAGGGACGAGATACGGGCTCTTATCCGAGGGCTCGTTCCAAGTGTATGTGATAGTCTGTACATATAATGTCAGCACGCGCCCGGGAGTAAATCGCGGGTCGGTAGTCCTTATCTTGATGCCGGCGTTGAGGCGGTCTGCGAGAGTCTGCTCGTAATCGCTATCCTCCATCGTATGCACCCTAACCTTATCCAGTGTAATCAGCCAGGTCGGGTTAAGGTCGTCCATCTTCTCCAGTTCCGTGGTCTTGAACGCATTGAGCCGTTCCTCCGCCCACTTCACATAGATGAACGGCATATCTATGCCAGTGAAGAAGAACTTATCCCCGGCGACAGGCTGGGTGGATTGTGCGTTCGGTATGTACAGCCCAGTCGCTTGATATTCCGCGTCGCTCTTGTAGACGGTAACCTTCCATTCAGAAGGCACGCCGTTAATTGTCTTCGTGCGGTCGACTACGGGATAGGATGCTATAACGAACTCGTAGTCCTGCGATATCGACATCGCTCCGGTTGAGAAAACTATTTTCGCCTCATTTCCGACGCGGTCGCCAAGTATGGGCGTCCAGACTCTCGTAGAATAATCCGCATCGCTTTCTCCGACCTCCTGGGCTGTTTCCCAGACATTCTTGATCCAGATGTCAAAAGTAGGCTTCCATGCGTTGGTGTCCACAGCCGAGGTGGAAAGGACAATATTCTCAATACCGAAGGTTCCCGTGGCGGTCGTCGCCGGGCGGGCTATCCTTAAGCACATAGTGAGTTTTAGCCGGTATGTGCCAGCGGGGAGACCCGCGATTGCAAACATTCCGGTTTCGGAATCATAAGTCGTCGGGATTACCGAACCCGCACCACTCAACTCCGCCTGAACATATGATCGGGATGTATCAAACTCAACCAGCCCGGGATTGACCTCCTCCTTTGAAACTGGGCGATAGGTTATATTACCTACGCTACCCTCCTCGATGGTGAATTCTTTCGATTGTATTATGTAAGAGGGATCATTTTGGGAACTCAAGTGGATGACCGCATCCGGTAGGCTCATCTCAATAGCCGCATTCGCCGCATATTCGGTAATGTCATCCGTGACAATCGTTGAGATATCCACCGTCTCATCCATCCTCCCATAGGGCTGACGGATTACGCCCTGGATCGTCGGATAGATATCGTCATTATTGTCCAACGCGCCCCACCGCTCTCCGTACTTCTGGATAGACTCATCGTCCTTGACATATTCGACGGGATTGAAGTTGTCATCGTTCTTACCCCTTAAATAAGCGAAAAGATACTCTTGCGGGCAGTCGTTCTCGGTATAGGTTGGATATCTGTATCCCGTGCGCTCCCAGGAAGGGTCGTGGTTCGGGTTCGTCATCCACCCCCTAACATACCATCGGAAATTGATATCGTGGAGTCTGTCGAAATAGATGTTCTGGAGTTCCGGGATAGCGTCGGGATCTGCCGCCCATTCCGTGTTGTTCTCGTCTATCCGTTTGAAATAGCGGTACGGTAGGTTTTTCTCCCCGCCACGCCCCAAAAGGATGTTGGCGATATCGTCATCCTGGACCTGCCTCTCGAACTTAATCAGTCCGCCCTCATATCCGTAAGAGAAATCGTGGTCTTCAATGCCGTCAGATTCGTAGCCGATCTTAATGATATACTTATTGCGGGTAGAGTCGTACTCTATCCACCAGCGGGCATCATATAATTCATATATCTTCGAAAGAACATCCCATAGATAGGAGTAATTAATCTCGAAGAATACCGGCTCGGCGTTGTAATATCCCTGCCCAGACCCGAAGAGGTCAATCTCTATCTGCTCGTTGAAATAGTATTTGAGGACCCTATTGAATGCTACTACGAAATTCTCCAGATTCAGCGCAAGCGATGCGACATACTTATCAGCGATGGCAGTGTTAGAATTTATGGAGGTCATTTCCACGAAGAAATACCTCTTCAGTTGGTATATCGGCCAGGAATAGAATGTCAGGTCAATCAGCGAATTGCGGGTCGTGTTGTCCTTCATCGCCTGCGGTTCGCGGATAGGGAGGACGAACCTCTCGCCCTTGAAGACCAGCTCCATAGGCTTGAACACGCCGTTCTCGGTCACTCCAAACTCGGGCACGATGTCCCCGTCAATCCGCACCTGCGTGGTTATTGTACGCTCACCCATCGCCGTGAGGGTGACGGTAGCCTGATGCAGGGTGGCATATTCGGGGAAATTAACCTCTTGTATCTGACGTATCATATGCTGAAATCACAAAGGCTGGGCTTGGTTACACGGATCGTCCACTCGACGATGACGATGTCCTGTAGCTGGTTATTCCTATCCCTCCAGAATTCAGAGGCTTCGGAGATCTCGCTGGGATATCCTACGATCTTGTGGCGTTTATAATCGTTGTAGAATGTGACTTGCTTGTAGGTCTTGACTCCGGTGTTCGCATCCTTCGTGTACAGTAGTTCGTTGAACGCGTCTATCTTATCGTTCGCGTTGTTGATGGAATCCGCCTGAATGAAGAACTTGACCTTATAATCGAAAGCGTTGTCCACGGTCTTGGGGATGATATGCTCGCCCTCCTCCTCGGGATACGAGGTGCTCTCGAATCCCTTTGATTCCACGCCGACCCGCTTGTCGGAGTCTATATAGATGAAGCCGTATTGCTGGGTGTCTGTGACCGCTCCGTCAGCGATCTGTAGCCTAGCTGTTAACATGTTCGTGCTCTTGTTTTATGGTGCAGGTCGCACATTTGTCCTGGCAAGGGTCGCTGTTCTCGTCCTCGTTGAGTACTGGGCAGCCGTCGCCCTCGTTCGAATACTGGCATTTGAATGCCTGACGGATAGACTTGTTCTTCTTATCAAGTTTCGCCTCGAGACGCTTGCAGATGTCGCGGGTTCGCTTCTTGTCTTCGTCCTGCTCCTGTATGTAGGATTTCTGCATCTCGAGGATCTGCGTCACATTGGTAAGAACATCCTGTTCCTTCTTCTGTTTCGTCCTCCACGCATTGCCGAACCAGCCCATGAATAGTGTCAAGGCGGGCAGCCCAATCTTTTCGGCGATCTCGATAATAAAAGAACCTTCCATCACTTCACATCAAAGTTATATGTGCGACAGATGATGTCTTCGGAACTCTCGGCGATGACAGTGTTGTCGCCAAAGACATATAGCGGCACTCTGCTCCTCAGACCGAGATTGTTCGACGAGGTGATAGTCATATCGCACCCGTTAGCAAAATAAAGCATCGGGATGATCCGCTTGGATGTATTCAGCCCCACGCGGATGGATCCCTTACAGTTATGGAAAACATAAACGGGAAGGTCTATGAGGGTCTCCCCGGAGAATGTCTTGTCCACGAATATTCCGTACTGCTCACAGTCCTGGAAATATCGGCGGATGACATTCAGTCCGGGATAATCCTCCTCCAGCGCCCAGTCGATAGTCTGAATATATAAGGCAATCGCATCCGCCTTGGTCTCAACCTGACCGAGGGCAGTGCGATTTTCCTCACACATGTGGCTCGCTGTCGCTTTGCGCCGTAATAGTTTCTTCCACTCGTTCTCCATGATACGACAAAGATAACGAAAATGGAGACAAGCCACAATATGGTCTTGCCAAATTATTCCTCGTTTCCCTTCTTGAAAAGTTTGTATACGCCCCAGCCGTACACTCCAAGGTTCACCACGAAGGGAAACCAATAGAAGTGAGCCACCTTGACGGCGGCATTGCCGAGACCTCCGAGGGTGATGGCAGCGAGGAAGAAGAAAAGGATTGCTAACAGATTGTACTTTGTTGACTGTTTCATTTTAGAACACTTTTAAAATATGTAACAACATCACTATCAAAACTGCCACGAAAGGAAGCAATACAATCCATAGATGCCTCCTCCGCCTTCACGAGAATACTATGTTATCGGCATCTATGACTTCCCCCGTTCTCTCACCACCGATAACTGACGGAGTGGAATCAAGAATATTGCCCGCAAATACATAATCCATCTTGCTTTTCATATCAGGAGTAACCCCCTCAAATTTGTTGTGGTAGGTACGCATCATTGTACTCTCCGAACCAGATTTGAATCCACCCCCCTTGAAAGAGCAGTCATGTATCGTGACATTCCGGCAGTAGCCATTCAGCGTTTGTCCATTAGTTTCTTCGCTGACAAAATCACAATATCTGACTATGTGACCTTGGGCGTTCTGCCTTCCATCCTCCCAATCAATGTGTGAGGACGGGTCAGATATACCATTGTCTATAAAGGTGCAATGGTCTATTATGACATGCTCCCCGCCTTGAGGAGACAAACCCGTACTCCAGTTGTTACGGAAAAGACAGTTCTTGAAATATATGTCCTTGGGGTCATACCTATCAACTATCATCGTGAATGCGTGATAGTCCAAATCGTATGTCGTAGGTTCCTCGGCCTGGAAGAATACGATTTTGCAATATTTCGGATTCACCCCTACCGGGAACTCATATCGTTGATATGTATAGCAATTAGTCTTGCGGAACAGGAAGTCTTTGTTGGTATCATAGAAGCAAATATCATACAAACGGGATTTTAAATATGCGTTTTGTAAACCCTGAAAATTTCCCACAACCCAGCCGCCAGACACAAGGTTGATACTCACATAGACTGCCATTCTCCAAGTCCCTGATGGAGCAGATACGGGTTCACCGTTTGCATCCAATCCACCCGCCTCGACATTCCCTGGGGTTATGGTATTGGGATGAAATGAGGATATATGATTTCGGGAGTAAGATATGCCGACATTAAATCCCGGGGAATAGTTGAAACTGCAATTCTCAATATGTATATTCTTTGAGGTATCGTTTATCTGCAAGGCCATATCGCCCTCCTTATGGAGAGCGGTCTCCCTGCCGTAGTTCTCCGCAAAGATGTGCGTATTTACAAGCCATACATTCTGCTTGTTGGTTATCTGGAACATCTTGTAACCGAGAGCGGAAGTGTCGCCCTCGGCAAAATGTATATCACTACCATTAAAGTCGATAACCATATCAGAGGGCAACTCTATTGCCGCATTATTCGGCCTATTGTCTGCGTTCATAAGGTATGTCCCATAAGGGAAAGAAACCTTCTTATAAGAATTAGCTTCGGCATAGGCTATCGCATCCGAGATTGCAACCGTCACATCGGTTGCTCCCGTGTTGTCAATGGTCGGGACATAGGTTTCTTGAACCGTTGCTGAAGGGCGAACTTGTGCCGCCACCACCGTCAACTGGAAAGAGGCGGTTGCGTTCTCGTTGAGGTCGGTTGCGGTAATTGTGCAAGTCCCCGTGCCGACCCCTATCAAAGTCCCTAACTGGACTGCGGCCACCTGTGGATTGGAAGTGGAGAACTTTATCGGGTTATAATAATCAATGTCGTATTTAGGAGAAAGAGCATTGCTAATCCCTACCGCATAAAGCGCATATTCGTCCCCGACCTCAAGGGATGCGGGGGGATTGATGATAGCAATCTCATCTATCACTCGTTCCTGCACGGGTATAGTTAAGGTGTCCATAAGTTCCGCTCCGACATGGAAGGTAATCTGTCTCGGAAGGCCAGCCCACAACACCGTGGCCGTCGCTGTCCCTACTCCCACTCCTGTCGCCAATCCGTCGTTGTCAAAGGCCAAGACGGAAGTGTTGGAGGACGAACATTCCACTATCTCCGGCTTAACATCTGAGAAGAACTGAACCCTATACTTAGCCCCCACGGGAATAGCCACATCGGTAGGCACTACCATCTTCCTGGTGTCCCCAGTTCCTTCTTCGACCATATACATTGAAATCATACTCCCGGAGTTGATGTTAATCTTGTATTCAGTCAAAGGGGCGAGGTGTTGCGTCAGGTCAATGTCCGAAGCCCAAAGCATCCCCGCATCCACGGACAATGAGAAATCACTCATATCCTCCGGGGTGGAGAATATGATTTCCACCTGGTGTTCCTTGCTATCGTTGGGGACACTACTTAGGGAGAAGGAAAGGGAGGACATTGTAGGGAATAGATGGAGAGTATCCCACGAGAGGTTGTTGATTGAAGTATCCGAGGCGGAATATTCAATCTCGGTCTCTATCAAATATCTCCCTTCACCATTTCCACAATTAACCGATTTTGCCCAAATAGAGCTATCTGTGCCAGGGGTAACACCCGTATTTGGAGAAAGGGAGATATAACCGCATCTGTCTCCTGCGAATTGTACGAAATCAAGGGACTCATAGGTGGTGTTTTCATTCCACTCCCCCATATATCGAATAGCCGCTTTAACTAAATCTAAAGACCCCATTGTTCTTCTTTGTTTAAATGCTTATTCCGATTCAGAAGTGACAGTAAAATTCGTAGGGATGCCAGATGCTCCAGTTGGAAGTGTCCATTGGGCGTTTGCATTCTTGACAAATGTTCCTGCCGAGTCAACTCCATAGACCCAATTATTCAACGCAGACGAAGCGGATATATCGGTGGCCATCATTTTGATGTATGTCAATGACGAACAGCCACGGTACATCTCATAATAGCATGATTGCGCCAAAGTAAGTGCCAGCAAATCGATGCCCCTCGTTATCTTTGCACAACCATAAAACATTCCACGGCAGCACTCCCTCGTACATGAATTGACAACAAGGTTAGGTGCTGTTTCCAAATTGGAACACGCATTGAACATCGAACCCATCACATATTGCCCGGTGAATGTCTCAAGCAATATCTTTGGAGGAGTTGTCAAATTGGAACATTGATAAAACATTTGCTGGTAACTACGGCTGGTCGTAATCCTTTTAGTTGGCAGAACAAGGTCTCCGGCGGATTTAAGTCGTGCGTTACTTTGAAAGAGGCCGAAGAAAGTGCAGTCCGTAGTAAAAGCATTATACTGTTGCGCTAACATATTATCACCATAGAGTAATGATGATATATTGCCACCTATCTCATATTCGGCACTCCCTGTGAATGTTGAGTAGTTATTATTTGAGTAACTGTATGCCATGCCTACGGCTTCTCCCTTCCAAAGAACTTTGTTCCCCGTCAGTACCGTAGGAGTGGTAATCGTTACTGCTGTACTATTCACATTCTGGGTTGTTACCCAAGTCCTGCCATCATCCAGCGAATAAGAGATGGAAGTAATTCGATTTGTCCCGACACCCGAACCTATCTTGAGCGTAAAAGTTCCATCGGCCAACGCCTTTGACCAGAAATAATCGGGGTGCAAGGAGGCTATCAATATACGCCTCCTCCTATCAACCTTATCAGCTATGCTTGTCGTCGTACTCATAACAATTATTATTGTGAGGGCAAAGTCGCCATAGTATAAACTCCTATCATGCTACCAGAGTTGATGTTTATCTCATATCTGGTAGATGCCACTATATTCAGTGCGGGATTACCTCCGCCCGCCCACAAAATAGATCCATCGGGTGTCAAAGAAAAATTCGTGACATCCGCAGGGGTGTCAAAGATGACCACTACTTGATGTTCATCACTATCTACTGGGACACTCGCCAGGGTAAAGGTGAGGGAAGCCATCTCCGGGAAGACATGCATTGAATCCCATGCCATTGAAGCAACGGCAGTATCAGAACTTGAGTAAGTCACTTTTGTCTTGACTGCGGAAGTCCCAGATCCCCCGGCATGGACTGACAACGCCCACTTGGTAGCATCTGTCCCAGGGGAGACATTTGTGTTGGCGACGAGCGCAATATACCCGCACCCATCGGTTTCATAGTAAACGAAGTCAAGGGGTTCGTAAGTCGTAGCGGAACTCCAATTACCTTTGTGCTTAATAGCTACTTTTCCTAAATCTACAGTTGCCATATTATTGTTTAATTTATCGTCATTATAAGATGTCCCGAAGAATCGACGCTGAACAAAGAAAGTGCGGACTCGGTAGGCGAGCTTATTGTCAAGTGCATGTTGCTATCAATGTTGAACACGGGGAACACGACGCAATACTGCAACAGGGCATCCGTAAAGGAATACACGCTCTTGGCCGAGGGGTACTGCGTATCCGTGCTTGATTCAGATATGGCCGTGACCTTATTGGCTAATTTCTCACATGTAGAGGTATCAGCATCTATCGTGATGTTCCCGCTTCCGAGAATAGAAGCATTATTTATTGTCTTAATGTTCGTCCCCGAGACGAGTGTGGCTTGTTTCTGCCCGAGTTTGGTTTCAAGTGTAACTCCATTGGAATCAACCACTCCGCGTTCATGCGTAACGGGCAGAACGACCACCTCTTCCTGGTCTTTTATGTATCTAATCGTTGCCATTTCATGCCATCCAATTAAAGAAGTTATACAGTCATAACAAGATGCCCGTCAGAATCAAGACTGAACAGACTCAAAGAGCTTGAATCCGGGGAACTCATCCTCAAGTGCATATCGCTGTCGTTGATACTGAATGTCGGATATGTCACGAAGTTCAAATCCTCCAAGTCCTCTTCCGTGACGAAATCATCCAGCTTGGTAGAAAGCGGAGTCCCATTGTCGTCGACCACTGCCGAGACATGAGTGACGGGGAAGAAGACCTCATCATTCTTGTCTTGGACATATTTTATTGATGCCGTTGTCTGTGCCTCGGACTCATAGGTCGCAGAACTAATCGTGTCCCCGATATAGGTTATGCCGTCCGACACCACCCTGGCATCGTTAATATCCAAGGTGGTGTTATTCGGTAACTTTACTTTCTTGACGGCCATAGTCTATCTTTTTAGGA
>JAEEGL013908189.1_pt1 | contig 72227 bp, 47 predicted proteins | sample 9134231 | NCBI WGS metagenome assembly JAEEGL01 (sample SAMN16246548, study PRJNA631951) | gut metagenome | biome: gut microbiome; feature: rumen; material: fiber-attached | host: Bos | place: Iran: Karaj | collected 2018-10
CAGTTATGTGATTCACGCAGGGCAATATAAGACGCGGCCAAATAGTGTGATTACTCGCTATGGCGATCGATTCGAATATGCATCGCCAGAGGAAACCCCGGCGTTGATGACAGACCTCGTCAATTGGTATAACGATGCCGAGCAGTCTGGCAAATACTCAGTGGTGGAACTTGCTGCGCTGTTTCATTATCGCTATATCCGTATCCATCCGTTTGAGGACGGCAATGGCAGAATTGCCCGATTGATGGTCAACTATATTCTGGCACGTCATGGATGGCCAATGATTGTGGTGAGAAGCAGAAAAAAACAAGAATATCTGGAGGCGCTGCATAAAACCGATTTGGTGGTTGGCCCAGTGCCTTCTGAAGGAGCTTATGCAAGCCTTACCAAGATTAGGAATTTTGTAAAATATTTTACAAAACTGGTGGAAGACGAATTGGCCTATGATATTGCTTTCATCGAAAACAAAGACGAAAAGGTTTGGTGGTATGATGGAGAGAAAATAGCCTTTCGATCTCCTAATTCATCACGAATACTTGGCATCCTTAAAGACAATCCCTACATTACCTTTGCGAAACTATCTGAAGAAATTGGCATCAATGTGTCTGCTATCCAAAAACTTATCGACGGTATGGAAGAGAAAGGATATATCCAACGTCGTGACACTGACAAATCGTGGCTTGTCCTGGCCACTTCTGTCATCAAATAGAAATCAACCAACAATTCCCATGAAAAACCTCATCCTCCCCCTCATCGCCCTCCTTCTGGGCGCAAACGCCTTCGGGCAACATGTCCTCACTTACCAAAGCTACGCTAAAGACGTGGAAGACGGTGACACGACTTTCATCAGCGTCACCGAACAAAAAGGTTGCCTCAAAATTAGCAATATAGGCAATGAAGTCAAGAACCCCATTCCAGGCTACGTTGAAAGCGTCACTTACGTCGGCTATCAACAAGACTCGGTGTTTACTGTGCTGCAATATCCAGACGGGAACTTCTATAGTGCCTACGCCTTCACCGACAACGACGTCACTTTCAGCGAAGAAGGCAAGGAGAAGGTGCTTGGCTACCCCTGCACGAAATACAAGACGAGCATCAACTCGAATACCATCGAGGTGTGGATGACGGATAAACTGGGCTACGAGGCTACCCCCATGCCGGGCCTGGGCCGTCTCAACGGAGTGATGGTGCGCTGCATGAGAAACGGCATCTATGTCACCGACCTCAAATCCTCTAAAAAGTCGAAACAGCTTCCTGAGGAACTGATTCCCAGCGATAAAGGAGAACGAAAATCTTCTCGTGAGCTGAGCCAGCTGCGGAAGGACAAACTAGTGATGCGCATCCCGGTGTTCAAAGGGCAACAGATTCATTTCGCGGATTACGATCCCGTGGTAGGGGAGGTGCCCTTCGATACCACCCTCCATCTCAGTCACGGGACGATTATCCTCAAAAGGATGCACCTGCCGCAACTGCCGGAACATTACCAACTCTTCGCTGAGCTTCACCAGCGTTCCAATGGCGATGCTTACGACCGCGCCGCCTCCGTGTTCGTCATCCCCATGGACCACTCTCGCAGTTTCCTTGATGGGCTGACCCAAGGCGTAGAAGCTTTGCCGGTGTTCAAAGGACATGATGGCAAAGAATATCAAGGCATTAAAGCAGAAGCGGATTACCTTCCACCCGTCGAACTGGTGCGCTACTTCACCTCGTTCGGTGCGGGACATTTCAACGACAAAGTGCAGATCGACGGTCTTACCTGGACTGAAGAGAACTACTATAAACAAGAGGTGAGCGAGCTGCGCGACCGTCTTCAAGGAGATGTGCTCATCGGGGCTTTCATCGGCAACTACGACAAAGGCGGCCATATCGTCTCCTTGGATCTGGTGGCTTACCCAGGCGAGTATGAATGGGACGAAACACCTTGTCATCAACACTCCATGCCGTTGTTCAACACTTGCAACGTGATGGAGATGTCGGGGCAGAACTACGGCCGGCTCTTTGCCACCGACAGCCTCGAAGTGGTGTTCGAGATCCCCGAAGGTGCCACCGATGTCCGCCTTCGTTATATCAGCACAGGTCACGGTGGCTGGGGCGGCGGCGATGAGTTCAACCCCAAGGAGAATGCCATCTACATCGATGGCGTGAAGACCTTCACCCATACGCCTTGGCGTTGCGACTGCGCCACCTTCCGTGACCAGAACCCCGTGTCGGGCAACTTCTGGAACGGGGTCTCCTCGTCGGACTACTCGCGCTCAGGCTGGTGTCCGGGTACAGCAACCAACCCGGTTTTTTTCGACCTCGGCTTCTTGAAACCAGGCAAGCATACATTGCGTGTCGTCATCCCGCAAGGCAAAGACGAGGGTGGCAGCTTCAGTCACTGGATGGTTTCTGGGACGTTGCTTTATTTTATTCCGTAGAAGTGGTTTTGAATAAAATTTTTTACTATCTTTGCGGAGAAAAAGAAAAATATTATGTCTCAAAACCAAGGGTGTTTGGATTTCGATGAATACATCCGTCAGGGGGAGCCTTCGAAACGCGAGGCGGCCTACGCCTGGAGCACGGCTATCGGACTCCAGGCAGTGGACGGACTTAAGACTTCTGAGTATCTGAATGAGTTGGCCCGCCGGAACATCGAGGGAGAAATCACCATCGAAGAGGTGGGCAAGCTGCTCGATAGTTACTACGAGAGCAAGACGGTCCGAGAGCCTGACGATGATGACAAGGAAGAGGCGGACAAAGCGTCAAAGAACATCAAGAAGATATTGTCGGTAAAGACTTTTGATTTCTCGACTAATGGCTACATTTCAATTCATCGTAGGATTTTTGATGGTGTTTTGCTTCGTGCAGGGAAACTCCGTAATTATGATATTACAAAGAAAGAATGGGTGTTAAGAGGCGACAGTGTCAGCTATTTGAATTGGGAAGATCTGCGTCGTGAACTTGACTACGACATACAACAGGAAAAGTCTTTTGATCTTACCCAACTTTCGATGGAGGAGTTCGTCAAACATATCTGTCAATTTGTTTCAGGTATTTGGCAGATTCACGCTTTCGGTGAAGGTAACACTCGGACAACGGCGGTCTTTACGATTCAGTATCTGCGTTCCTTGGGGTTTGAGGTGGACAACGATCTTTTTGCCAAACACTCTTGGTATTTCCGAAATGCATTGGTTAGGGCAAATTATACCAACTATCAAAAGAAGATCACAGCAGACACTTCATTCCTGGAAAGGTTTTTCCGTAATTTGTTGATTGGTGAAAACAATGAGTTGAAAAACCGATATATGGTGATCAATCCTCCTAAGGAGTGGGGACTCGAGACGATTGTACAGGACAAGCAGAAGTCAACATCCCGACAAGCACCCGACAAGCACCCGACAAGTACCCGACAAGTACCCGACAAGTTAAAAACAAAGAATCCTGATATTGAAAGACTTGTGAGGGTTATTGGAGGGCAACAGGTGTCGGTAAAAGAGATGTTGATTTCCTTGGGGCTTAAAGATCGAGAGAATTTCCTTGATGTCTATCTTTCGCCCGCCATTTCCGAAGGCTATGTCAGACCTCTCTACCCTGAAAAGCCGCATCATCCTCGGCAGAAATACTTGCTGACGGTAAAAGGATCCCTGCTCTTCAACGAATTAATAAATTTGGAAAATTAAGAAAACCTTTTTACTTTTGCACCCTATTAATCGGAAAGAATTAATCTGAAACAACAAATAATCATTAAAAATCTCAATTATGGGTACATTAGCTAATCTTTGGCAGAACCATAGGACATTGGTGGTTTTTGTCATGATCCTAATCATTGTCATTCCTTTCTTGATTTTTTATTTGAGAAAGGCGAGAAACGAACATCCTAAAGGCTTGATCGCTGCCGCTTTGAGCAACATGGGCGAGCGTTTCGGCTACTACATCATGAATGCCGTGCTGGTGCTGTTTATCTGCTCCAAGTTCGGTATCTCTGATGAGACCTCAGGCGTGATTTTCGGTGTGTTTTATTTTTTGATTTATGTGCTTGCACTTCCTGGTGGTATCATTGCCGACCGCACACAGAATTACAAGAGGACCATCATCACGGGTATCATTGTGATGGCGATCGGTTATGGATTGCTCTCCATTCCGGTGTTCAGCACGGGTGGTGGCATGAAGTCGTGGCCTTTCGTCCTCGCTATTATTGCCTTGCTGCTCATCGCTTGTGGTAACGGTCTCTTCAAAGGAAACTTGCAAGCTATCGTGGGACAGCTGTACGATGACTTCGAGGCTGAGGCCGCAAAGAAAGGCCCAGAGGCTCTGGCCCAAGCCAAGGAAAAGCGTGACAGCGGTTTCCAGATTTTCTACGTGTTCATCAACATCGGTGGTGTGATTGCTCCGTTTGTGGCTCCCATCATCCGTGAATGGTATTTGAAGACAAAGGGTTTGATCTACAATGCCGACCTTCCGCGTCTGTGCCATAAGTACATCATGGGTACCATGGAAGGCAATGACATGACCAATCTTACGGCGTTGTCACAAGATTATGCTGGTGCAGCCGAAAACCTTTCGGGATTCTGTGAGAACTACTTGCAGGTGTATAATACTGGCGTGCACTATTCGTTCATCGTTTCGGTGATTGCCATGTTGATCTCCTTGTTCATCTTCATCGCTGTCAAACACAAGCTGCCGAATCCTGTGAAGAAGGTTAAAACAGATACCCAGACTGTTTCCCAAGCTGAAATTGAAGCCGATGCCAAAGAAATCAAACAGCGTATGGCTGCTCTGTATGCCGTTTTAGGTATCGCCGTGTTCTTCTGGCTCTCCTTCCACCAGAACGCTCAGTCACTGTCCATCTTCGCCCGCGACTTCCTGGATACCAGCACACTTCCGCCTGAGATTCTCCAATTCATCAACCCGTTCTTCGTGATTGTGCTGACACCTGTTGTCATGTGGATTTTTGCCTCGCTGGCTCGCAAGGGCAAAGAGGTCTCCACGCCTAAGAAGATTGCGTTAGGTATGTTCATCGCCGCTTGTGCCTATATCTTCTTGATCATCGTCGCTGTGGCACATAATTATCCTTCTGGCAATGCTTTCAAGGCACTTCCTGAAGCTGAAAAAATGGCTATGAAGACTGGACAGTGGGTGATGATTGTGACCTACTTCTTCCTCACTGTGGCAGAGCTGTTTATCTCACCTCTGGGATTGTCGTTCGTCTCCAAGATCGCTCCTCGCAGCATGGTGGGTATGTGTCAAGGTTTGTGGCTGTCGGCTACCGCTATCGGTAACCTGCTCATCTTCCTCGGCGTGAGAATGTTGAACTCCTTCCCGCACCAGTGGATGACTTGGGGTGTCTTCGCCCTGATCTGCCTCACCTCTATGGCGATTATGCTTGGTATGTTGAAATGGCTCGAAAAAGTAGCGAAATAATTATTTAAATAAGATAAGGTAAAGGCTTGCTTCGGCAAGCCTTTATCATGTTAAAAACTCTTACTTCTTACTTCTATATTCTTAAAAAATGTTCAAAGGTCATCCTAAAGGCTTATATGCCCTCGCCCTCGCCAATACGGGCGAGCGCTTTGGCTATTATACCATGTTGGCTATCTTCGTGCTTTTCCTGCAAGCCAAGTTCGGCTACAACGAAGCACAGGCGGGCCACATCTACGGCATCTTCCTCGGATGCGTCTATTTCATGCCCCTCATCGGTGGTATGCTGGCCGACCGCTTCGGTTACGGCAAGATGGTGAAGTCGGGTATCGTGGTCATGTTCCTTGGCTACCTGCTATTGGCAGTGCCGATGGCTACTGCCACGGCCAAAATCACCATGTTCTCCGCCTTGGCGCTGATCGCCATCGGAACAGGCTTGTTCAAAGGCAACCTCCAGGTGATGGTGGGCAACCTTTACGACGAGGCCAAGTACAGCGCCTTCCGCGACAATGGCTTCAGCTTGTTTTACATGGCCATCAACATCGGCTCGATGTTCGCACCCATGGCAGCTACCAAGGTCACCGACCTCTTTCTCGGAAAAGCAGGTTATACATACGTACCACAGATTCCTTCGCTGGCACACCAGTACCTTGATGGCACCATCAGTGCTGACGCCCTATCGAACTTCGAGGCTTTGGCAGTGCAGCAAGGAGGTAACATCAACGACCTGGCAGGCTTTGCCAATAGCTATATCGATGCCCTCTCTGGAGCCTATAACTACGGCTTCGGTGTGGCTTGCATCTCTTTGATTCTCTCCATGGCCATCTACCTGAGCTGTCGCAAGTGGTTCAAGCATGCTGATGTCAACACCAAGCAGGCCAAGAAGATGGAAAACACTACTGTGAACGTGCAGGAACTCTCCAAGGAACAGACCCGCGAGCGTATCACCGCACTTGCCCTGGTGTTTGTGGTGGTCATCTTCTTCTGGATGTCGTTCCAGCAAGCAGGCCTTTGCCTGACTTACTTTGCCCGCGACTACACACAAAGTACAGCAAGCGGATTAACCCGTTTCGGATTCAATATCTGGTCGCTGGCTTTGGTGGCGGTCTCGATCTATACCTTGTTTGGTGCGTTCCAGTCGGAGACGAAACGCAACAAGCTGATCTGTAGCATTGTTACCCTTGTGTTATGGGCAGGCGCCGCAGTCTTGTATCTCGGTATGCCCAATCCGATCAACATCCTGCCGCAGCAGTTCCAGCAGTTCAACCCCTTCTTCGTGGTCGCCTTGACACCAGTCTCCATGGCGGTGTTCGGTGCGCTTGCCAAGAAAGGGAAGGAGCCGTCCTCGCCGCGTAAGATCGGCATGGGCATGATTGTGGCCGCTCTCGGCTTCCTCATCTTGGTCGTCTGTTCTTTCTCACTGGCCAGCCCGGCCGAGCTGAAGGCGCAAGGCGGCGTGAGTAGCACGTTGGTGTCACCCAACTGGCTGATAAGCACCTATCTCGTGCTGACCTTTGCTGAGTTGCTGCTGAGTCCCATCGGCATCTCCTTCGTCACCAAAGTGGCCCCGCCCAAGTACAAGGGCATGATGATGGGCCTTTGGTTCTGCGTGACCGCCATCGGCAACTATCTCACCTCGGTCATCGCCCGCATCTGGGGTACCGGCATGCCGCTCTGGATGGTCTGGGGCGTCCTCGTGGTGCTTTGCCTGCTCTCCGCGGTGTTCATCTTCTCCATCATGAAACGGTTGGAGAAGGCTACTTCTGGATGCTAGAAAACACAAACAATAAAAACACAATACTATGAAGAAACTATACGATTTGAAAAAGGCTTCGCATACCGTCCTGCTTGTCCTGTCGTTAAGTGTGATTGGGATAGCGAACGGGTATGCCCAAGATTTTACTGTGGACGGTCTAAATTATACTTTCAATGAGGATGGCGTTTCGGTGACCGTATCAGGTGAGTATGGCGCGTGGTATGACCCTCTTGTCATTCCTGAATCTGTAGAACATGAAGGGGTGAGTTATGCCGTGACGGCGATAGGTGACCATGCTTTTAATTGGGGCAATCTATGGGGTGAATTAATCATTCCAAATTCTATTGTTACGATAGGTGAGTCCGCTTTTGAAGGTTGCTCGAATCTCACCGGATTACTGGTCATTCCTAATTCAGTCACTACAATTGGTAATGCCGCTTTTTGTTGGTGTGAAGGATTCAATGGCTCATTGACTCTTGGCAACTCCGTGGTCACTATAGGGGATTATGCTTTTCAAGGTTGCGGTTTTACAGGAGATCTGATGATTCCCGGTTCTGTGACAACGATCGGGGAAGCAGCTTTTTATTATTGTGGATTCACAGGCTCGTTGTCCATTCCTAACACGATCACCTCGATAGGCCATTATGTTTTTGCTTGGTGTGAGGGTTTTACGGGTGAATTGGTCATTCCCAATTCGGTTCATTCGATAGGCGTTGGGTCTTTTTCATGGTGCGAGGGTTTTACGGGTGAATTGGTCATTCCCAATTCGGTTGCCAATATAGACGATTATGCTTTTCAAGGATGTACTGGCTTTTCGGGGTTAACTATCGGCAATGGTGTGACAATGATAGGTGGGGCTGTTTTTGAAGGATGTTCAGGATTCACAACCATTACCATTCCTCATTCGGTGACCACCATAGGAAACGGCGCATTTGGGGGTTGCAATGGCTTTACAACCTTGACCATTCCCAATTCCGTAACCTCCATTGAAGGCAATCCGTTCCCGTACTGTGATGGCATCGGGCAAATCACGGTTGAATCCGGAAACTCGGTTTATGATTCCAGAGACAACTGCAACGCTATTGTTGAGACAGCATCCAACACGTTGGCTGTTGGCTGCAAAAACACGGTTGTCCCCAACACCATAACCACTATCGGTGAATATGCCTTTTGTGGATGTTTTTTGACTTCTGTTACGCTTCCCTCCTCTGTGATAGCCATTAAGGATTATGCTTATCTTGGTTGCCCTAATTTGACCTCGGTTAACATTCCCAATCAAATGGTTTCCATTGGACAGTGCGTTTTTAGCAGGTGTATTGGCATTGAACAAATTACAGTGGAAGAAAGCAATCCCATTTACGACTCAAGGAACCACTGCAATGCTGTCATTGAAACCAGCACCAATACATTGATACAAGGATGCAAGAACACGATGATTCCGAATTCAGTGACAAAGATAGGTGTTGGCTCTTTTGAAGGTTGCTCAGGGCTGACCTCTATTGAGATATCTGATTCCGTATTGGAAATCGGTGACAGAGCTTTCATTGAGTCTGGTTTGTCAGGGAAATTGACGATAGGTAATTCCGTGACAAGGATTGGTGACGACTCCTTCTTCGGTTGTTATGACCTGACCTCCATTGAAATTGGAAATTCATTGACGAGAATTGGGAAGAGAGCCTTTATGTATTGTAATAATCTCTCAGGTGATCTCATCATTCCCAATTCCGTTACCTGTATTGATGAGATGGCTTTTGAGAGTTGGGAAGATGGCTGTTTCGGTGGAGAATTGGTTCTTGGTAATTCATTGGATTCAATAGGAACGGGTGCCTTTAGAGGATGCAGCTTCAATACGGTGGTTTCCTTGAGTGCGGTGCCGCCCACCTGTGACGATTGGGGGGCTTTTGATTGTTATCCTTATCCTGACCTCATCGTCTGCTGCGGCAGCAAAGAGGCTTACGAAGCGGTCCCATATTGGGCAAACTTCGTTAGTTCCATTGAGGAAGACTGCAGCCCGCATAATGTCAGCATTGACGAAGGCAACATGAGCGGCGGTAATGTGAGTGCTTCTGTCAATTCTACTGAATTAGGAGAAGAAGTACGACTTTCCATTACACCTGATGAAGGCATGGAGTTGGCCTCGCTCATCGTCAGTAATGCGAACGATCCATCGCAAATCGTGCCCGTTTTTCCTGTCGACAGAAATCACTCCATGTACGCTTTCATCATGCCTCATTTTGATGTGGTTGTCTCGGCTGCCTTTACGGTGTCCAATGCGGTGGATGAGGATTTCAACATTGAGGTTTGCATTTATCCCAATCCCACCAACGGACAAGTGAGAATCGAAGCCACCGACCTCAGCCGTGTCACTATTTTCAATGCCATCGGTCAGCAGGTTTATGACGGCTCAGCAAACGGTGATGACTTCGAATGTGACTTGGGTGGTCTCGTTGCGGGTATCTACATCATCCGAATCGAAACTACTAATGGAGTGGCAGCAAAACGATTAACAGTGACAAAATAAAATGTAAAACACAATACTATGAAGAAAACATTACATTTGAAAAGGGTGTTGCGCGCCGCCTTGCTTGTCCTGCTTCTGATAGTGGTGGGAATGGCGAAGGGGTTCGCACAAGATTTTAATTTGAACGGTCTGAATTACACAATTAATGAAGACGGTGTTTCGGTGACCGTGTCAGGTGAGTATGGCGGGTATTACGAGCCACTCGTCATTCCTGAATCAGTGTATTACAATGGGGTGAATTATATCGTGTCGGCGATAAGCGACCATGCTTTTGATGTGAATAGAGGTTGCGGTATATGGGGTGAATTAATCATTCCCAATTCTGTGACAACGATTGGAGATTATGCTTTTTATTACGGCGGAGTCCTCTTCTCATTGATTCTTGGCAATTCCGTCCAAATTATTGGAGATTATGCTTTTGCTGGTTATTCTAATTTAAGTGGTGATTTAGTCATTCCAAGTTCCGTTACGTCGATAGGAGACGGTGCTTTTGGCGGATGCGGAGGATTTGACAATATTATTGTTGAATCAGGAAACTCTTACTTCGATTCCCGTGACAACTGCAATGCCATTGTTGAAACGGCAACAAACAAATTGGTTTCCGGTTGCAAGAATTCCTTCATCCCCAATACCGTTACCGCCATTGGTGCTTCTGCTTTGGGTAACTGTGGCTTGTCTTCCTTTGTCATTCCACCTTCGGTGACCACCATAGGAGATTTCGCCCTTGCGTGGAATGATTTGACTTCGATTGTAATTCCCAATAATGTGGTTTCCATCGGGAAAGGCGCTTTTGAAGAATACAGCATTGAAAGCATTGTAGTAGAAGACGGCAACCCTGTGTATGACTCCAGAGACAACTGTAACGCCATCATTGAAACGAGTTCCAATACCTTGATCATAGGAGGGAATAACACCGTGATACCCAATTCAGTTATAGCTATCGAAGATAATGCATTTTATTGCCGTTATTTTCTAACAGGTGATTTGGTCATCCCGAATTCTGTGAAAACAATAGGAGCGTATGCTTTCTACCAGTGTTTTGGAGGTGAAGATTATGGAAGTGGTGAAAGTGTTTCGTTGACTATCGGAAATTCTGTTGAAACCATAGGGGAAGAGGCTTTTGCTGGTTGTCGCTTGATTGTCGGTGATTTGGTTCTTCCTAATTCTGTTACGACCATAGGAGCGGGGGCTTTCTCATATTGTGGCTTTACTGGTGATTTGGTTGTGCCCAGCGCTGTCACAACGATTGGGGATGGGGCTTTTTGGGGCTGCTCGTTTAATCATATCATTGTTGAACCGGGGAATGCCTCTTATGACTCCAGAGATAACTGTAATGCCATTATCGAAAAGAGCACCAACACCTTGATACGTGGGTGTAACAACACTGTGATTCCTAATTCTGTCACAACGCTCGGGGATTATTCGTTTAATTATTGCTCTGGTTTTACAAGGAATTTGGTGATTCCTAATTCTGTCACAACGATAGGTTACAGTTCTTTTTATGGTTGTTCTGGAACCAATGTTTCGTTAACCATTGGCAATTCTGTCGCAACGATAGGAACGGATGCTTTTAGTTGGTTTGAAGGTTTAGATGCGATCACTTGCTTGGCAGAGACGCCTCCAATGTTAATGATTGGTGAATATTATTGGGGCGAAGATTGGTGGTATGAAGTGCCTTGTACCACATTAACCGTTCCTTGCGGCTACGCTTCGGCCTACGAGGCATCAGACTGGCATGATCACTTTACCACCATACACGAAGACTGCGCCAGTTATGCCATCAGCGTTGAAAGCACTGCTGGCGGCACCGTCAGCACATCGGTGAATTCGGCCTTGTTGGGTGAGGAAGTCCAAATTTCATACACCGCTGAGCCAGGATATGAGTTGAATTCCATCCTGGTTTATAAGGCCGATGATAAAACAATGACGGTTCCGTGTGATAACAACGGCTTTGTCATGCCGAACTTTGACGTTGTGGTGAAACCTTCGTTTGGCAACACCTCTGTAAATGAAAACAGCAACATTGCTGTTTCCGTCTATCCCAATCCTGCCCAAGGCATTATTACGATTGATGCTTCAAACCTTCAACGGATCAATGTCTATAATACCTTCGGCCAATTGGTTGAGAGCAACCAAGCCAACGGCGACCTCATCGAATGCGACCTTAGCTGCCACGAAGCAGGCATTTACTTCGTCCGTGTGGAAACCGCTTCTGGTACCTTCACGCAACGGGTGGTGCTGACGAAATGATTTTTTTGGGCGTAATATGATTGTAGGGCTGCCACAATGTGACAGCCCTACGTTTTTCGCAAAAACAATGTCATATCAAAAAATTGTATTACATTTGCACCATCATTGATATCAATAGTAATTATTATGGCAACAACAATTCAAAGAAAACAAACCTCTTTTAGACTTAGGACTGATTTGCTGGACGCTATGAGGGAAGCTGCCGAACGGGAAAACAGGACTTTGAACAATTTTGTGGAAAGTCTTTTGCTTTCAATAATGTATCACGAACCCAATGAGGTGACAAAGGCTGCTCTTGAGGAAGCGATGTCGGGTAATAACCAGAATAAGGTTTATGACGATGTAGATGAAATGTTAAACGATATTCTTAATGAGGAAGAATGAGGAAACTACAGCCGACTACCCAGTATCGGAAGGATTTGAAGAAATATAAGAATCATCCGAAGAAAATAACCGCCTTGAAGGAAGTGCTGATGATGTTGAAGAAAGGGATACCAATTCCTGCTGAATACCAACCGCATGAACTACATGGAAAATATAAAGATTGTGTTGAGTGTCATATTCAAGGAGACTTCCTTTTGATTTGGTTTGATGCTGATCGAAATCTTGTTGAGTTGGTTAGGTTGGGCTCACATTCCGAATTGTTCAAATAAAGATTATACTATGTCACGAAACGAACAAGAATTGAAAGGTGTTACTTTATTGGGGAACCAAAACACCCAGTACAGCTATGACTATACTCCAGAGGTGCTGGAGACCTTCGAGAACAAACATCCCGAAAACGATTACCTGGTAACCCTCGACTGTCCCGAATTCACCTCACTGTGCCCCAAGACGGGCCAGCCTGACTTCGGTCACATTATTATTAATTACATTCCCCGCACGCTGATGGTGGAGAGCAAGAGCCTCAAACTCTACCTCTTCAGCTTCCGAAACCACGGCGACTTCCATGAGGATTGCGTCAACATCATCATGAAAGACCTGGTTAAGCTGATGGATCCCAAATACCTGGAGGTCATTGGCTTGTTCAATCCCCGTGGCGGCATCTCTATCAAGCCATTCGCCAACTATGGCGATAATGATCACCAGGATCTGGTGAAGCAACGCCTCCTTGCAACTCTAAATTCTAAATTCTAAATTCTTAATTTCCATGAAGGATGCAGTAATCATCATTTCCGGTGGCATGGATTCCACCACCATGCTTTACGAGTTCAAGGACGAAATTGCCTTGGCCATTACCTTCGACTATGGCTCCACGCAAAATGGACGCGAGCGGATCTGTGCCGTCACCCATTGCCAGCGTTTGGGTATCAAACATATCGTCGTCCCCCTGGAGTTCATGCACCGTTACTTCAAAAGTGCCCTTTTGATGACTCCCGACGACATCCCTGAGGGCAATTACGATGATGAGAACATGAAATCCACCGTGGTTCCGTTCCGCAATGGCATCATGCTGGCCATCGCCGCCGGCATTGCTGAGAGTAACGGCTTGAAACGGGTGATGATCGCCAACCACGCCGGCGACCACTCCATCTATCCCGACTGCCGTCCTGTCTTCGTCAACGCCATGTCGGAAGCCGTGTCGGCTGGAACGTATAAAAACATCAAGGTATGGGCTCCTTACACCTATCTGAGCAAGAAAGAGATCGCCGAACACGGCAAAGCCCTGGGCTTGGATTACAGCGAGACCTATTCTTGCTACAAAGGCGGTGAGAAACATTGTGGCAAGTGCGGCACGTGCCGCGAACGCATCCAGGCCCTCCACGACGCCGGCATTGTTGACACCACCGAATACGAAATTTGAAAAACTCTAAATTCTAAATTCTTAATTCTAAATTCACCCATGTACTACGTAAGAAAAACCCTAGAAATATCAGCCTGCCATCAGCTTTACCTCGACTATGAGAGCAAATGCGAAAACCTCCATGGCCATAACTGGAAAATCAATGTGTTTTGTCGTGCAGAGCATCTCGACAGCAATGGCATGGTGTGTGATTTTACCTTGATTAAAAAGCTCATCCACGGTAAAATCGACCATACTAACATCAACGAAGTTCTCGACTTCAACCCCACGGCGGAAAACCTGGCCAGGTGGATCGTCGATACCGTGCCGAACTGCTATCGTGCCGATGTCTGGGAGTCACGCGACAACAAAGCCTCGTACATCAAAGACGACGCCCCCCAAATCTTCGATTGACATCGGCGAAGGAAGAAATCGGCGAAAGAAAAAATCGGCGAAAGAAAAAATCGGCGAATTAAGCGAATTAAGCGAATTATTAATCGTATAAAAAATTCGCTTAATTCGCCAAATTCGCCGACCCCCAAAAAAATTCGCTTAATTCGCCGACCCTCCCTCAAAAAATTCGCAGACATGTACAAGATTAACGAGATATTTTATTCCTTACAAGGCGAAGGCTTTCACACCGGAACCTCCGCCGTATTCGTCCGTTTCAGCGGATGCAACCTTCGCTGTGCCTTCTGCGACACCCAGCATGAGACGGGTGACTGGATGTCAATCGCCGAGATAATCGCCGAAGTGAATAAACACCCCGTCGCCCCCTTGATCGTGTTAACCGGTGGCGAACCTTCTTTGTTCATCAACGAAGCATTCGTCGATGCGTTGAAACAGCAGACCGGCAAGCGTGTTGCCGTGGAGACCAACGGCACCCGGCCTTTGCCGAGCAACATCGACTGGGTGACGCTTTCGCCGAAGACCGGATTCGATGGGGGAGATGCCGAACCTTGTGTTTTAAAGCGTTGTGATGAGTTGAAGGTCGTGTATCTGGGCCAGGATTTGTCACAATATGACGACATTCATGCCGAACACCGATTTCTTCAACCTTGTTTCGCCGATGACGAAACCCAGCGTGAACTCAACATGAAATCTTGTGTAGAAGCTGTGCTGAACACCCCAGGCTGGCGTCTCTCCCTCCAAACCCATCGAATTCTGTCTATACGCTAACCCAGAAGCACCTCTAACCTTTATAAAGGAGGAACACCGCCGGTTTCTTATTCAGGTCTCCTTTGAATTTCTTCCATTCGCCGACATCTTGGCTGATAATCAATTCGTCTTCGCAGGTTAGATTGCAGGCCACACACACCCTGGTCGATGGATGCAGGTTCTTGCAGAGGTCGGCTAGCATGGCGTTGTTCCTGAAGGGGGTCTCGATGAAAAGCTCTGTCTCGTTGTTGCTCATGGAGCGTCGTTCCAGGTTTTTGATGGCGTTTTGCCGTTCGGGGCTTTTGATCGGCAGATAGCCGTGGAAGGCGAAGGCCTGCCCGTTGAAGCCTGAAGCCATCAAAGCCAGGATCATGGCGTTCGGTCCCACTAATGGGATCACCTGAATGCCTGCTGAATGAGCCAGGTCAACCACTAATGCGCCGGGGTCGGCCACGCAAGGTGTGCCGGCTTCCGACATCAGCCCCATGTCCTCGCCTTGTAGGCAGGGCCCGAGATGCACCATCAAGTCGAGGTTGCGCGCGTTGTGTTTGTCGAGCTCTATGAACTCGATGTCATCGATGGGCGTATCCATGCCGATGCGGCTCAGCACACGTCGGGTGGTGCGGGTGTTCTCCACCACAAAATGTTTCAACTTTTTGACGAGGTCAAGGGTGCCTGATGGCAACACCTGCTCGGGCTTTGTCGCCCCCAACAGGTTGGGTACCAGATATAATTTTCCGAAAGCCATGAAAAATCAAATAAGGATTTTCTTTTCAATTTCCGCCATCATCGTCCGGAACTGTTTGTCGGTGTCCATGCGGTCGGAGACGGTCTTACAGGCGTGATACACCGTTGCATGATCCTTGTTACCGCATTGCTGTCCGATGACGGCCAAACTGGCGTTTGAGTACTTCTTGGCGTAGAACATGGCGATTTGTCTTGCCTGGACTACCTGATGTTTGCGGGTGCTTTGCGAGAGAACCTCCAACGGTAGGGAGAAGTAGTCGCAAACCACATTCATGATGTATTCCACCGAGACTTCTTTCACTGAGTTACGGATGAAACGCTCGATGATCTGCTGTGCCAGCTCGATGGTGATCGCTTTCTTGTTCAGTGACGACTGGGCGACCAGTGAGATCAGCACGCCTTCCAGCTCGCGAATGTTGGTGCGGACGCTGTTGGCGATATATTCGATAATCTCGTCAGGAAGCACGATGCCGTTGGTGTAAAGCTTGTTTTTCAAGATGGCAGCGCGGGTGGCGGAGTCGGGCATCTGAAGGTCGGCGGTAAGACCCCATTTGAACCTCGACAACAGCCGTGGCTCCATGTCCTGAAGATCGACGGGTAACTTGTCGCTGGTCAACACCAACTGCTTCCCGTTCTGGTGCAGGTAGTTGAAGATGTGGAAAAATGTCTCCTGCGTCTTTGTCTTCTTCGCCAAAAACTGGATGTCGTCGATGAGTAACACGTCGATCATCTGGTAGAAATGCACGAAGTCGTTCAGGTTGTTGTTCTTCGAGGCGTTGACAAACTGGTTGATGAACTGCTCTGTCTGGACATACAACACGGTCTTTTCAGGGAATTTGTGTTTGACGTGAAGCCCGATGGCATGGCATAGATGCGTCTTGCCCAACCCGGTCTGGCTGTAGATCAACAGAGGATTGAACGCTGTCTTACCCGGGTTTTCAGCAATGGCAAGACCCGCTGAACGAGCCAAACGGTTGCAGTCACCTTCGATGAAGTTGTCGAACGAATAATTCTCGTTGAGCTGAGAGTCGATTTCCATCTTCTTCAGTCCCGGGATGATGAAGGGGTTGATGGGCTTCTCCGTCAGGTTTTCAGGCGCAACGCGGCCAAGAGTGGTGTTTTTAACATCATTGCGGTTGGTGCCAGGAACAACCATGCGGTAGGTCTGGTCGTTACTGTCCATGATGATGCTATACTCCAGTTTCCCCTCTGTGCCCAACACCTTCTTGATGGTTTTTTTCAGCAAGTCGATGTAATGCTCCTCAAGCCATTCATAGAAAAACTGACTGGGCACCTGAATGGTCAGCACATTGTTTGTAAACCCAATAGGGACAATGGGAGCGAACCAGGTGATATAACTCTGCTCCGAGATGTTGTCTTTGATGATTTCAAGACACTTCTTCCATATTTCGTTTGGGCTTTTGACCATGGGTAAACGTCCGTTTTCTTCTCACAATTTCAGACCGCAAAGTTCTAATGAAAATAGTTAATAAAAAAATTTTTTTGCTATTGACTTTGTACTTTTTTAGTTATAAATTACGATGGCAAAGTGTTGTAAAAAATTGCTCAATATTTAAATTATTGATTTACACTGTTTTAAGGTAAGAAACGGAAACCCCGAAGATTTTTTTGAATTTTGAGACAATGTTCTCCGCTTCGCTTTTTCTTGTTGAAAACTCTAAATAACAGTCCATTTCAAATCGTGGGTTTTGTTGCTCCAGACCTACCTCTTTCATCACCCGCATCACCTCATTCATCAAGGGATAGGGGAACTGGAGGCTATATACTTCGTCAACGGTTTTATCAATGATTTGGGCGTTGTCGAGGGCGTCGCGAGCCGCTGTCTTATAGGCGTTGATGAGTCCACTGACCCCAAGCTTGACACCTCCGAAATAACGGACGACGATGACGCAGACATTGGTGACTTCTTTCGAGAGGATTTGGTTGAGGATGGGCTTTCCTGCCGTGCCTGATGGCTCGCCGTCATCGGAGGAACGGAAACAGCTCTTGTCGGGACCAATCATATAGGCGTAACAATGATGTCTCGCGTCGTAATACTTTTTTTTGACTTCGGCCAAGGCTTTTTTCACATCGTCCTCGCTCATCACGGTGAAGGCTGAGGCAATGAATTTGCTGCCTTTCTCTTTGTACAGACCCTCGCCAGGCGCGGATAGCATCTTATAGGTGTCGTCGAACATCATAGTTTCACCGTTATTAAGATCACTGCAATGATGGCAATCACCAAACCGAGATAGTTCTTCCAGTTGAGTTTCTCCTTGAAGAGGAGCCACCCGCAGAGGGCAGTCATACATACTACGCCGATGTTATAGATGGGGAAAAGCACCACATTGTCGAAGACCCGCATGGCATGATATATAAAATAGGTGGAGAAGAAGTTCGTGGCTCCAAGCACCGCACCGCCGACAGCGTTTTTCCATTGCCATTTCGAATTCCCTTTGACGAGGTCATAAACCACCAAAAGCAGGCCGAACACAAAGGAAACGGAATAGATGAATGCAATCATGGGGGTGATGTCGTCGGCAGTGTTGGCTGTCTCAGTGAGTTTCATCAGCACGTCGCCGATACCGGTGCCAAAGAAGATGAAGACAGGCAGCATCGCGGTACCTGCATGGAGGTTGCGGGATGTATCTTTGCGCTGCCCGGTGCCGACTACCAGAAACAAAGCCACCAAGGCTAACCCGATGCCGATGGCGGGAATCACTCCGAGTTCCTCTTTCAGGAAAAGGACTCCGAACAGGGTGGGGATGACCACTGATAGCTTGCTGGCTAGCGAGGTTACGGTGACACCGGAGCGTTGGCTGGAGACAGTCATCAGCACGTAGGTGAGGATAAACCAAAAGCCAGTCAACAACGAGAGGGAAAACCACGCCTCGCCGACAGGCGAGGCCACAGGGGCCTTCATGGCACTCATGAAAATGCCCAAAGCGGCTGCAACCGCATAGTTCCATGCCAAGGCCTGGTGGTTGTCAAGGTTGAAACGCTTGAACAAACGCATCACCACAAAGATGGCGGTGGAGAATAGAATGGCGCAAATCAAATGAATCATAGTCGAAAAAAATGGGAGAACAAAAATAGAAAAAATATTGAATCAAGGTGAAAAATGAAAAAGGTTATTGTTACTTTTGTGGTGATGATAGGTTTTGAATTACATAAAACAAAAAGGCATTTCACCGCAGTGCTGGCCCGGACGTTCTCAGAACGCGAGGCGGAACAGCTGATGCGCATCCTCTTGGAGGATCTCTTTGACATCGACCTGAAAAGGCAACTGTTGGAGCCGCAGATGCGTATCGATGAATACCAACATGCCTTGCTCAAAGATGCGGTGCAGCGGTTGCTGGATGGCGAGCCTGTGCAGTATGTCACCGGCAAAGCATGGTTCGACGGACTTCTGTTTCACGTAGATGACGCGGTGCTGATCCCTCGCCCAGAGACAGAGGAATTGGTGGGGATGGTGGCGAACTCAGTGCCTGTGGATCGTCCTTTGCGGGTGTGGGACGTGGGTACAGGCTCAGGATGTATCGCTGTCGCCCTGGCAAAACGTCTCCCTTTGGCTGAAGTGAAGGCGATTGATGTCTCGGAAAAAGCCCTGGCAACGGCGCGACGTAATGCGGAATGGAATGGGGTGAATGTCGATTTCATCTGCGACGATGTGCTTCATCCTCATTCCGAAATCTGGTGTCACCCCGTGGATTTAGTGGTTAGTAATCCCCCTTATATCCGTGAAAGGGAGAAAAAAACCATGGAGTGTAATGTCCTTGACCATGAGCCTTCTTTGGCGCTCTTTGTCCCCGATGAGGATCCTTTGCTGTTCTATCGGCAAATTCTCACCCTCGCCGTTTCTCAATTAACCGCAACTGGCTCGATTTGGTTTGAAATCAACGAAGCCATGGGGGATGCCATGACAAATCTATGCCACTCGATGGGCCTTTCTGCTGTGATCAAAGAAGACTATAACAAAAAGAGACGCTTTTGCGTCTCTTTTCAAGGTGATATAAAGGATGAACCCCTTTCACTCAATAAATTCTAATTTCTTAATTAACCACTTTCCTAACCAAGGCTCCTTTCGCCGTCAGAATCCTGACGATGTAAATCCCCGAAGGATGGTTTTTCAAGAGGGATGCAGACGAGTCAGTGCTGGAGGGAGCGTCGTAGATGACTTGTCCCAGTGTGTTGAAGATGGTGACGCGTTGGATGTCAGTCGGCTCTTCGTCTTCGTGAACCGTCATCACGGTCTTATCAAGGCAGTCGGACCAAGCGATGTACTCGCCGCCGTTGTTGCTGATTCCGTATCGGTATTGTCCGATGGGTAACACATCCCAGTCGTAATCTACATAATGAGGCTCAGCCACGTTTTCGGCAATCAGCTCCGGGTTGCTTCCGCATTGGTCGCGGTAGATGTTGAAGGGATTGCCCACGGTGATGTCGTCGATATAATAAGCGTTGTCATACTCTCCTTCGGCAAGTTGGTTGGCGTATTTCCATTCGAGGAGGTGGTTGCCGGGTGACAGCGTGTAGGAGAAATGTGTCCACGGAACCTCGTCTTTGATGGCCTCGCCCTGCTGCACATTGTCGATGAAGAATCCACCGCCGTTGAGCGGGAAACAGCTGATGCGCGCCTCGAAGCTGATGACGCAGGTGACGGGGACGTTCACGGCAAGGCTAAGGCTGCTCGTGGAAAACATCCCTACGTTGGTTGACTTGGCACAATAGCTGCCCCCGTGAGGGTTATTGGTGGCGATTACCCAGGGGCTGTTGGCGTCGTTGAGCCACATGTTCTGGTAGAAGTCGCCCGATTCAAATCCTTCGACGATGCTGTTGGGCATGTTCCAGCTGAGACTCACACGTTGGTTGTTGATGACCTCTGTCTCGATATCCACTACCTTTTCAACGTTGACGTAGTTGGAGGGCAGGGTGGTGATGCCGTTGTCGAGCTCCGCAATAATATAATAGGTGTAATTGCCGCCATAGTTCAGATGGTCGGTGTAGGTAGTGGTGGTGAGGCCATTGGCGATGCGCAGTCCGTCGCGGTAAACGCTGTAGGAAACGGCTTGTGCCGCGGCTTCCCAACTAAGGGTCACCGTCTCGCCGTCGAAGTCGGCGGTGAGGCCAGTGGGGCCATGGAAGAACAAGGCGTTCACGGCGGCAAGAGCATCGATGCGGCCCGAACCGCTGATGTTGTTCTTCTTGTAGTTGCCAATCTTCACGGCGGTGAGCTCGATGATGGAGTCAATCTGGACAGGACTCAGCTCGGGATTAGCTTCCAACATCAATGCCATCACACCGGCGGCGCAGGGTGTTGCCATCGAAGTGCCGTCGTAAGCGATGTAACCGTTATTGGTCGCATAGTTGAGCGACGTGATGTTGCTACCCGGGGCGGAGATGTCGGGGCGGATGAGACCAGGCATGTCGGCGTTGCCGTTTTCGTAAGGATAGTCGTTGTACTCGCCAATCTGTGCGCCTTCTGTCCATGTGACAGGTCCTATGGATGAGAATGCGCTGTGCTTGTCGTTCGAGTCGGTGGCACCGATGCATACCACGGCGGTGTGACCGCCCGTGATGGTTTGGTCGGGATGGAACCAGGGCGGAGGACAGTTGCCGGGTGACTCGATGTTATAAGGGATGGGACAGGCGTATAGGGTCTGTCCGTCGTTGCCTGCGGCTACCGCGGCCACCACACCGGCTTCTAACACAGTCTCGTAAGCCTGACGGTAAACTCCATAGCCTCCCGTACCTACGTCGCCAAAAGAGCAGCTGAGGATGTCGGCCCCGTGCTCAAGGGCGAACTCAATGCCACCTAAAAGCTCGGCGTCACCACCCGCTCCTTCCGCATTCATGATCTTCAGCACCATGATTTTGGCACCCGGGGCAACGCCGGTCATCGTGCCTGCCGTGCCTTGTCCTGCAACGATGCCAGCGCAGTGACTCCCATGACCGTGGTCATCCATGGGGTCGTCATCGTGATTGACGACATCGTAACCGTGATGCGGAAACTCAGCACCCCCATCCCAAAGGCTGTTGGCGATGTCGAGATGGTTGTAGTTGACCCCCGTGTCAAGGATGGCAACGATAACACCCTCTCCCGTATATCCTGAGTCGCCGTTGTAGTTCCACACCTCAGGAGCATGCACTTTGTCCACATGCCAGGCGTTTTCTTTCTCGGCACTGACGTATGGCTTCTCATTCTCAGGAAGCATTCTCCTCAACTCGTCACGATATACCCTGGCGATGTCACGGCGTCCCTCAAGCTGTTCAAGCACCGCGTCGGTGACTTGACAAGAGAATCCGTTGAGGATCCAAAAAGGTTGGATCGACTGAACCTCATCGTTGAAACTTTCCAAAAAACGCATGATTTCATGTTGTGATTGTTGACAGAAAGCTTTATGCTCCTCAATCACCAATGCGCGCCGCTGCGCTTTGTCCATAAAAGGTGTCTTACGGGTCATTTCGACCTCGTTCAATTGATCGGCCATCACCACGATGACACGATGGTGCTGTTTGCTCTGCCCGAATACCAGACCGCAGCAGAAAACGAAAACCAAAAAAATAAACGCTTTTCTCATAATGTATAAAATGTAAATTTGTTGCAAAAATACGATTCTTTCTTCTTACTTGTTACTTCTGTCTTTTAAAAAATCCCTATCTTTGCCGCCGCGATGAGAGGAGACTGTCGCGGGTCGGGAAAGCCGACGCGAGGAAAGTCGGGACAGCACAGAGCACCATACTTCCTAACGGGAAGGTGTCCGAAAGGGCAACAGCAAGTGCCACAGAAAATTACCGCCTGTCTTTCAACAGGTAAGGGTGAAAACGTGAGGTAAGAGCTCACGCGCCATCTGGCGACACGATGGTGGGGTAAACCTTATGGGCTGCAAGACCAAGTAAGAAGATGCTGATCCGCAAGGACCGAAAGGGCTGCTCGCCTGAGTCTTTTGGGTAGGTTGCTTGAGCCTGCGGGTGACCGTAGGCCTAGAGAAATGACAGTCGCCCCGCAAGGGGAACAGAATCCCGCTTACCACTCTCATCGCTTTTTTCATAATATTTGCATCACAAGGTCGTTTGTACCAAAATAATGTGTATTTTCGTACCAAATTTCTATCACATGAGAATGCGAATCATCTATCTGGCTCCTGTGCTGCTTTTCGGGATGCTATCTCACACTGCGTCAGCACAGAAGCAAATTCCTCTTTATGAGCCTAATGTGCTTTTTGAACAAGGGAAAACCTTGTTTAATAATGGCGAATATGGTGCCGCCCTGGAGTCGTTTTCTAACTATCTTGGTCTCGTCGAAGACAAGAAGTTGCAGGCTGCCGTGGACGCCCAATATTATATCGCGGTCAGCGCCCTCTATTCTGGTAAAGCTGACGCTGAGGCCAAAATAAAGGCCTTTGTCAATGACTATCCGGGTAGCACATGGTCGGTCCATGCCAACTTCCTTTATGCCAACATGCTCTTTAACAAGAAGAAGTATGCAGAGGCTTTGGAAATCTATCATCAGACTCCCGCGGAGTCACTGAGCTACCAGGAAGCCCAACAGATGCAGTTCAACATGGCGTATGCCTATCTCCAAATGGGGGAGGAGGATCGCGCCCTGTCGCTCTTCCAAGGTATTGCGCTTAATCAAGGCAAATTTCAAAACGATGCCCGTTACTACTATGGCCATATCCAATATCTTAAAGGGAAAGACCTGGAGGCCCTGCGCTATTTCGAGATGCTCCGCGACCATCCGCTTTATGGCAAGACGGTGCCTGCCTATCTCATGCAAATCAACTACCGTAACGGCGACTATGACGCGGTCCTTGAAGATGGCCCCGATGCGGTGCTTAATGCCGATACCAAGAAAAAAGGCGAGATGGCCATGATCGTGGCGGACGCTTATTTCCATAAACAGGACTATGTCAAAGCACTCGAATATTACGATATCTTTAGCCGTAACAGTACGGGTCGCGCCATGACCCGTGAGGCTTACTACCAGATGGGTGCCTGCAAGATGAAGACCAACAACCTCAAAGGGGCTATCGCTGACCTTCAGAAAGCGGCCTCCGACAAGGATACCATCGGACAGTATGCATCCTATTTCTTGGCTTCCTGCTATGCCGACACCGACCAGCCGAAATATGCCCGTAACGCCTTCTATACGGCCTATAAAGCTGGATTCGACAAGACCATCAGCGAAGACGCATTGTTCAACTATGCCCATCTCAGCCTGATCCCCGGCACCGACCCCTTTGGCGAGGCCGTCGCGCAACTGGATGCCTTCGTGGAGGGAAACCCCGACTCGAAACGTCGTGCCGAAGCAGAAGAGCTGGCCGTTTATCTGCTGCTTAACGCCAAAAACAACGATGAGGCTCTTTCCCGTTTGGACAAGATGCGCAACAAAAGCCCGGAACTGAAAACCGTCTATGACGAACTGCTCTTCTCCACGGGTATCGAGAACTACCAGAACAAACAGTATGATAAGGCACAGCCTTATTTCTCCAAGATCCTCAATGGCAAACAGTCGGGCGAAAAGAAAGCCGAAGCTGCTTTCTGGCTCGCTGAGTCAGCTTACGCTGCGAACGACTTCGTGACGGCAGAACGCTATTTCAAACAAGTCAAGAACTACAGCAACGCCTCCCGTGAGCTGCAAGCACAGGCTGATTATGGACTGGGCTATGTCAACTACCAAAAACCGGATTACGAAACAGCTATCGCCAACTTCCGTAGCTTTATCCAACGTTGCGACGAAAACCGTACCGACCTCAAATCGGACGCTTACATCCGTCTCGGCGACTGCTTCTTCGTGGATCGCAACTATGACCTGGCAATCAATTATTACGACCTTGCCACGAGAGTGGGTAAGTTCAATTCCGACTATGCGCTGTTCCAACAGGGACTCTGCTATGGCGCCAAGGGCGACTCTAACCGTAAAATCGCCATCCTTAATGACATGGTGGCCGCCTATCCTAGCACCAACTATTATGACCGCGCCCTGTTCGAGATTGGCAATACCCATTTGGTGTATGGCGACAAACGTTCCGCCATCGCCGCTTTCAACCGTCTTACCAAAGAACGCCCCCGCTCTGCCTATACCCGTCAGGCTCTCATGAAAATCGGCATGATTTATTATAACAACGACCAGAATGAACAGGCGTTGACCAACCTCAAGACGCTGGTAACCAACTACCCGAACACCGACGAGTCGCGTGAGGCACTCTCCATCATAAGGAGTATTTTCATGGAACGCAACGACCTGAACAGCTACTTCACCTTCGTGGAAAACTCAGGATCAGGACAGATTCAGGTGACACAACAGGATTCTCTCGCTTTCGCCAATGCGGAGAACTTCTTCCTCGATGGCCGATATCAGGAAGCCGAAAAGGCCTTGAAATACTATTTCGACCAATTCCAAAGGGGTGCCTTCTCGCTGAAAGCACATCAATATGCGGTCGAATGCGCTGAGAAAGTGGGCACAGAGGACGAAGTGGTCAACCATCTGACTTATATTCTGAACCAACCCAACAACGACTATACCGACCAAGCCCTCTTGAAATTGGCTCGTATCGAATATGACCGCGGTAACTACGAACAGGCCGGGACCCATTATGCCCGCCTGGCCGCCGTGACCGAAGAGCCGCTGCGCAAACTGGAAGCCCTCGAGGGAAGCATGAAGAGCTATTACTTCCGTGATGACTACGACAAGGCCATCGAGATGGGGGAGAACCTCATCCAGTCGAAGGACTTGACCGTCGAACAAACCAACCAAATCAACCACATCGTCGGGAAGTCTTATTTCATGAAAGGTAATTACACAACGGCCTTGCAATGGCTCGACAAGAGCTCCCGTGCCGACAAGTCGGTGTTTGGCGCAGAGAGCGCTTATTACTCAGCAGTGTGCTCCTTCAAACAAGGCAAACTCGATGAGACGGAGAACAAGGTGTTCGACATCTCTGACAAGTTCTCCACACACGAGTATTGGGTCGCCAAGTCCTTTATTTTGCTCTCGGACGTGTACGTTGAAAAGAACAACACCTTCCAGGCAAAAGAGACCTTGCGCAGCGTCATCGACAACTGCTCCATCACAGAGCTGAAAACCGAAGCCCAGCATCGTCTGGATCACATTAAAGAATAATAATTCCTGAAATCACCATGGCCATGTCATACAAACCCGTATTATTGAGTTTGGCTTTATTGCTGAACATCAGCCTTTTCGCACAACATAACGAAGAGGTGACCATCGAAGGAACCTACCGCCCCAAAGTCAACAAAGTGGATAAAATCCTCATCCAGGCTGAGACTCCCGTCCCATCGTTCTCCATGCCTGGCACGGGGACCAAAATCATGGAGATACAGCATCGTTTTCCGGTGAAACTTGACCCGTTGAGCGCTTTGACCCTTAACACAAAGGACATCAACACGGAGCCTGTGACGAAGAACTTCCTCATGGCAGGCATCGGGACCCGGTTGTCACCCCAGTTCTTCTATAAGCACCATTCCATGCTGACCAAGACGCTTGGACTGGGTGTGGGTATCGACCATTATTCCTCATGGCTTGGCCTGAAGGACTACGCGTATTCGGGCTATATGAACAACCGGTTCGATATTGCGCTTTCCAGCCGCCGCTTCAACAACATCCAGCTTAATGGTGATGTCTATTATAAAAACGATGTGGTGCATTATTATGGCGTCAGACCTTCCTCATGGACCGGAAGTGAGTCGGCTCTTGTCCAGGCTACTCCCCGGCAGACTTATAACACCATCGGCTTCAGCGCCGCTATGGCATCGACTTCCACCCGGAACAGAGAGCTGATCCATGACGCGTCACTGGATTATCATTACATGTTTTCCGCTTTCAACGCGGCGGAGCATTACTCCAATCTCCGTTATGGTATCGGGTACCTCAACAATTGGTGGGGCGATAAGAATCATCCCCAGAAGCTGGGTGTCAACGTGGAACTTCTCTTCCATTCCTTCCATCCTGAGTACGACGCGAGCACGACGCCTGTCAATCAAAGACAGCTGTGGTTCAAAATAGCTCCTTATCTGGAGATGAAGGATGAGTTCTATCGCCTGCATCTGGGTCTTGGAGTCGATGTGATAGGATACCTTGTCAATTTCAATTCCAGGGTGACGATTCGCCCCGATTTACAAGGGAGCCTCTTTGTGCTGGAAAAGAAAGTGGAGTTCTATGCCGGGCTATTTGGTGGACGGAAACAACTCACTTTCAGCGAACTGGCTGGCGACAATCCTTTTCTTGGTGGACAGTTCACCCTGGGCCTGTCGAATGTGAAGCTCGGCTTTGACGGTGGCATCCGCACCAATATCATGAATACCCTCGACCTCCATCTTGGGGTACGGTACCGCCATACCATGGATGACCCGTTCTATACGGTCTCCTCTCACCAGGTGGATGGCCTCCCAGTGCAGAACAGATTCGGGCTTTTCTATGACGAGACTCGGGTGGTGAGCGTGCTGGCAGATGCGAGATGGCTGGCCTGGGACAAACTGGCCGTGGACGCCGGCGTGGCTTATAACAATTACAATACGACCTTGCTGGACCATGCCCTCTATCGCCCCGGCTTCGAGGGAAAACTCAAGGTGACATACGATTTCAATGACGACCTGTCACTCTATTCCTCCTTCCTTTACCAAGGTGGTCGTTACGCACGGCTTGATGCACCGTTGGCACTTACCCCAAGTTTCAAGCTGAAACCAGTGCTGGATCTCGGCATCGGCGCAGATTATAAAGTCAGGGACGAGCTGACCGTGTTCGCCAAAATCAATAACCTGCTCCATCAACGCTATGAACTCTATCTGAATTATCCCGTTACAGGCATCGAATTCTTTGCGGGCGTAAAGATGAGATTCTGATTTTTCACCATGAATCCAAAAATTGGCCTTTTTTCTTCGCTTTAAGCCATTTTTGGCAAAAAACATTTTTTTCAACTTTTTTGGCCTTCTTTCGGTTAAATTGTTTATCTTTGCATTTTTATAAAATGCAATAAATAATTATTAAGGTATAGTCATGACTGAAGAAGAAAAAAGAGAATTAGCAAGCGAAGAATACGGTGCGAATAAGATTCAGGTGCTTGAAGGCCTTGAAGCGGTTCGCAAACGCCCTGCCATGTATATCGGTGATGTCCACTTCCGTGGATTGCATCACCTTGTTTACGAGGTTGTTGACAACTCCATCGATGAGGCAATGGCCGGCTATTGCGACCATATCACGGTGGATATTTTGGAAGGGAACGCCATCAGCGTCCTCGATAATGGACGTGGCATCCCTACAGGTATGCACGAAAAAGAAAAACGCTCGGCCCTCGAGGTCGTCCTCACCGTGTTGCACGCCGGTGGTAAGTTCGACAAAGGTTCCTATAAAGTGTCAGGTGGCTTGCACGGTGTCGGTGTCAGCTGCGTCAACGCACTTTCCACCCATCTGACTGCGGAGGTTTACCGTGAGGGTAAGATCTTCCGCCAAGAATATGCATACGGCAAACCGCTCTATCCAGTGAAAGTGGTGGGCGAGACCAACAAGAATGGCACTTGTATCACCTTCCAGCCTGATGGCAGCATCTTCCTCCATACCGAATATGATTACGACACCCTGGCAAACCGCATGAGGGAACTCGCCTATTTGAACCATGGCATCACCATCGTGCTTACCGACAAACGTAACAAACTGGAAGACGGCTCCTATCGTTCGGATACCTTCTATTCCGAAAACGGCCTCATCGATTTCATCTCCTACCTTGACGCCAACCGCGAGAAGCTGATTCCTGAACCCATCTCCATTTCCGGCGAGCGTAACAACGTGCCAGTGGAGATTGCTTTGGAATATAATGCTGAATATTCTGAAAATCTACATTCATACGTAAATAATATCAATACTATTGAGGGTGGTACTCACTTGCAGGGTTTCCGCTCGGGACTTACCCGTTCCTTCAACGCCTACGTGGAGAAATCGGGATTGTTGGAGAAGTCGAAAGTGAAGATTTCCCCGGATGACTTCCGTGAGGGTCTTACCGCCGTCATCTCTGTAAAAGTGCCAGAACCTCAATTTGAAGGACAAACCAAAACCAAACTTGGCAACGACGAGGTCATGGGTATCGTCAACTCCATCGTGGGCGAACACCTGACCAATTATTTGGAAGAACATCCCAAAGAGGCTAAGCTGATTTTTGACAAGGTCGTGCTGGCCGCTCAAGCACGTCAAGCGGCGCGGAAAGCCCGCGAGATGGTGCAACGCAAAGGGGTGCTCTCTTCTTTCAGCATGCCTGGCAAACTCGCTGACTGTTCAGAACGTGATCCCGCCAAGACAGAGCTTTACCTCGTGGAGGGCGACTCCGCAGGTGGCTCCGCCAAACAAGGTCGCGACCGTACCTTCCAAGCCATCCTTCCGCTGCGAGGAAAGATCCTCAACGTGGAAAAGGCCATGCAACACCGCGCTTTCGAGAGCGAGGAGATTCGTAACATCTATACTGCCCTTGGCGTCACCATTGGCACCGAAGAGGATAGCAAAGCCCTTAACTTGGAGAAACTGCGCTACCACAAGGTCATCATCATGACCGATGCCGATGTTGACGGCAGTCACATCACCACCCTTATCCTGACCTTCTTCTTCCGCTATATGCGTGAACTGATCGAAAAAGGCTATGTCTATTGTGCCACCCCACCGCTTTACTTGATCAAACGCGGTGTTAAACCCATCCGTTACTGCTGGACCGACGAGGAGCGCGTTACCGCCTTCGCCGAACTGACCAAAAACGGCACCGTGAGTGGCTACGACATCCAACGCTACAAAGGTCTCGGTGAGATGAATCCCGAACAGCTGTGGGAGACTACCATGGATCCGGCCAACCGTACCCTGCGTCAGGTGACCATCGAAAACGCCATGGAAGCTGACCATATCTTCTCCATGCTCATGGGCGATGACGTCGGCCCACGACGCGAGTTCATCGAGCAAAACGCCACATACGCCAATATCGACGCTTAACAATGTAAAAATTGATGATTATGAAAACTTTTAAATGGTCAAAAACCCTGACGCTGATTGTCGGGGTCTTGGCTTTTTTCGCCCTGTCATCTTGTGATCATGGCGAGAAAAAGCCTGAACAACAACCGGTTCAGAATTTCAGCCTCATCGATGTGGAACCTACCTATACCGCCGATGAAGTGCAATATGATGTGAAGGTCTTCTTCACCATGCCCGTCGAGGAAGAAGAAGCCCTGAAGATCTTTGAACCTGAGTTTGTCAGTAAATATAGTGTCATCCCTCATTATCTGGGCGACCGGAAGTATAACTTCCAAGTGACTAACATCAAAAGAGGCAACAGCGACACCTCAATCGATTTGGTTCTCAACGGCAAGCCTTTGAAATCCAAATCAAAAGCCACCCGTAACCTCCTGGTGTGCGCCAAAGATGAATTCAAAGTCGTTGACCTTAAAGTAGATAAGGAACAAAGCACCAGTACCCTGATCTTCTCACAGCCTCTCAAACATAGTAACATCGATGGCTTCCTCACCGTGGAACCCAAGATGGGCTACCGTTCCGAGATCGTGGGCAACAAAATCGTCCTCTATTTCGATAAGTCCAACCTCTATTCCTATCAGCTTGAAGACGTTACCCTGACAGTGGGCTCGGGCATCAAGGACGAGGACGGCAACTCGCTCCGTGATTCGCAGTCCTTCACCTTCGACCTGACGGACCTCCAACCTAAGGTGCGCTGGACAGAGAAAGGTGTCCTCATCCCTGAAGTGAGTGACGCCACCATCTATTTTGACGCTATCTGCCTTAACTCCGTGACGCTTCGTATCGTCCGCGTCTTTGACGATAACATCCTCTCGTTCTATCAAGACAATGAATTGGATGAGGTGAATGGCATCAGAAAAGTGGGACGTCTGGTGAAGAAAGTGCGCCTCTCACTCGACAACCCCACACCTAACCAATGGAAGACCTTCCCCATCATGCTTTCTAACTATGTCGATGTGAAAGCGGGTGACATGTATCAGCTCATCCTCGACTTCGGACCTGCCGACTATGCCTTCGCCACTGATGAGTCCAAACAACTCACCCTCGAAGACGAGGCATTGGAAGCCAAATACTGGGATGGTGAAGCCTATTCCTTCAAGAATCATGACTATGACGGCGAATGGGACGACCCGCTCGCATGTTACTATTACAACTGGGTGGAGACCGAGAAGAACGTCATCGTTACCGACCTCGCCATTACCGCTAAGATGGGCGGGGAAGAGAATCTTGATGTGTATGTGTTTACCATCTCTGATGCCACGCCGGCTTCAGGTGTGGATGTCACCGCTTATAACTTCCAACGCCAACCAATCTGCTCGGGAAAGACCGATAGCAAAGGTCATGTCCAGCTTTCGTGCCAAAACCGTCCGGCTTTTGTCGTCGCTAAGGATCGTAAGGGTGGCCAGTCGGTGATTAAGACCAATAATGGTAATTCTCTATCGTATAGTAAGTTTGATGTGGGTGGCCAAAGTGTTGAAAAAGGTGTGGCTGCCTTCGCTTATTCTAACCGTGGGGTCTGGCGTCCTGGTGATGAGCTGCAGCTGAACCTTATGCTTTCGGACTTCGGCTCTACGCTGCCCGCTGACTATCCCGTGGTATTGGAAGTCCGTGACGCCTCCAACAGGATGTACGCGCGCCAGTCTAACAACACCCCCGTCGGTGGCATCTATACTTTCAAAGTGCCTACCAGCCCTAACGATGAGACAGGCCTCTGGAGAGCCAGCTTCAAAGTTGGCAACAGCATGGTCGATCAATACCTGAGGGTGGAGACAGTGAAACCTAACCGTTTGGAAATCAAGTTTAACACCCCTGAGGTAATTAGCCTCACTAACCCTCGTGTCGCCAAATTAAATGCGAAATGGCTCAATGGCCTCATCGCCTCAGGCCTCAAAGCGGAGATCGATGTCCGCGTGCGTCAAGGTCAGACTAGCTTTAAGAACTACCCAACTTACACCTTCGGCAATGACTCGGAGGAGTTCTATCCCGAAGAGCTGTCGCTGTTCAGTGGCCCGCTTGACGGACAAGGCAACGCCTCCGTCGGCTTCGACCCGCTGGCGGAACTGAGTTCCAACGAGATGATGAAAGCTACCTTCACCACCAAGGTGTTTGAACAAGGCGGCGACTTCAGCATCTCCTCTTCTTCCGCTATGCTCTCTCCATACGAACGCTACGTCGGAGTCGAATTCCCGCAAACGGAGTCCAAGTACGGAGATTATTACTTCACCAACCGTAACTGGAGATTCCCCATCGCGGTGGTCAAGGAAAACGGCGATATCGCCAAGTCAACCATTGCCCTCAGCTATCAGTTCTATAAGCTTGATGGCTATTGGTGGTGGTCAAGCGAGGACAGCTATTCCCTGAAGAAATACATCAGCGGAACCTACAAGAATCCCGAAAGCAGTGGAACGCTGACCTGCAACAACGGTAAGACAGAGCTGACACTCAATGTGCCTAACGAGAAATGGGGACTGTATCTCCTGGTCATCACCGATGAGCAAGGTGGCAACACCTTCGCCAAAGTGATGCGCTTCGACTGGGACTATGCCGCCATCCACTCCACAGGTAGCACCGACGGACCCATGCAGCTGGCCATGAACAGCAACAAGGATACCTATAAGGTGGGCGAGAACATCATCGTGAGCTTCCCCGCTAATGAGAAAGCCAAAGCTTTGGTTACCGTTGAAGCTAATGACAAAGTCCTGCAAAGCATCTTGGTGGATAAACTGAGTAATGAGGGACAAGTGGAAATCAAAGCCACTGAGGAGATGATCCCCAATGTCTATGTCTATGTCTCCTTGATCCAACCGCGTAACGCAGGCAACGACATGCCTCTCCGTATGTATGGCGTCATCCCCGTTAAAGTGGAAAACGGCGACCTGCAACTGAAGCCTGTCTTGGGCGTTCCTGAGACCTCCAACACGAAGAAAAATATCCAGGTGACGGTCAAGGAAGAGCATTCCAAAGCCATGACCTATACCTTGGCTGTGGTGGATGAGGGCATCCTCGGATTGACCAACTACGCTACTCCCAGTCCTTATAACTATTTCAATGCGAAACAGTCGCTCAAAGTGCGGACTTGGGATAACTACGAATATGTCATTGATGCCTTCTCCGGCGAACTCGGCACCCTCTATGCAGTCGGCGGTGACGGATTCATCAACCAGGAAGTCACTCTCGACAAACGCTTCAAGGCTTACGCTGTCACCTTGGGACCTTTCGAGCTGAAAGCCGGTGCCACCAACACCCATGACTTCGAGGTGCCGCAATGCTCAGGCGCTTTGCGCTTCATGGTGGTGGCTAAAGGCAATGGTAAGGCCTCTGGCTCCGCCGAGAAAGAGATGAAGGTCATCGACCCCATCACCCTCTATCCTTCGGCACCTCGTGTCACTGCACCTGGCGACGAGATGACCCTTAAAGTGCAAGTGCTGGCCCCGACGATGAAAGGCAAGAACCTGAACGTCACCGTGAACAACAAGAACCTTAACGCCCTCGGTGAAGTGCCGTCTTCCGTCACGGTGGATGAGAATGGAGAAGCCCTGGTCGCCATGAAAGTGAAAGTCCCCGAGACCCTCGGTAACGCTACCATGGATGTCAAGATCTCTGGTGGCGGCTACGAAGCACAGACTACTACCGTCATCCCCATCCGTATGCCCTACGCGGAGAGACGTACAACCTATACCGAAGTGCTTGAACCCAAAGCCAGCAAGACTGTCAACTTCGATGTCAAAGGTCTGAATGGCACTCAAGAAGGTAATGTCATGGTGGCCTCGCTCATCCCTGTTGATTTCTATAGCCGTCTTAATTACTTGAGCACCTATCCATACGGTTGCCTCGAACAAGTGGTGTCTGCTGCATTCCCACAATTATATTTTAATTACTTCATCCAACAGAGTGACGAGGAGCAAGGCAAGACCCGTGACGCCATCGCAAATGGCATCAACAGTCTGAAATCGTATCAAAAAGCCGACTTCTCCCTCACCAACTGGGTGGGAGGCAACTATTCCGATCCTTGGACGGAGCTCTATGCCTTACATTTCTTGGTGGAAGCCAGGAACCAAGGCTTTGATGTGCCTGCTTACCTCTATGATGGCATCATCGCGCATCAGGCCGACATCGCCAAGGCTTGGAGAAATAATCCTGACTTCCCGCAGGGCGAGACCATTCAGGCCTATCGTCTGTTTGTGCTGGCACTCGGTAACGCTCCGGAGATGGGTGCACTCAATAGGTTTAAGGAAATCAAATTCAAATACAGCCTTACTTCTTTGTTGACTGCCGCCACCTACGCACAGGTGGGCAAGAAGAACATGGTTTCGCAGTTCTGGCCAGCCATGGAGCAAGGGGAGAAGCTCTCCGATTACATCTCATCTTACGGTTCCACCACTCGCGACTTGGCCTTCTTGACCTATTCAGAGATTCTCTGTGGCAAGGATAAGGAGTTAATCCAAAGCCATGTCAACGATCTTTGCGAGATTCTGAATTCCAACGAATGGTTAGACACTCAATCGACGGCCTTCGCGTTGTTTGCCTTGGGTAAATATGCCGAGAAGATGGGAACCACCAATTCCCCCATCTCTGTGTCGGTGAAGTATAATGGTGAACAGCACACCTTGAACACCAACATCGGCTCGGCTGCTTATAACGCTGTCCCGAAACTTGGCTCTAACAAGGTGGAAATCACCAACAACTCCGACCAGAAGGTGACGGCAAAAGTCTATACCAAGACCGCTTTGGCAGAGTATGACACCCAGGAAGGTGGTAACTACATCCGAATGAAGGTGAACTATTTCGACAAGAAGGGTGCCGCCCTCAATCCCGCCTCATTGCCGATGGGCACTGACTTCTCCGTGGAGATTACAGTGGAGAACACCGGCGATTACAGGGTGACGGAGCTGGCCTTGTCCTACTATCTGGCTTCAGGCTGGGAGATTGTCAATGAACGCTTGGGTGGCGTCAATAGCAATCAGGATGCCAAGCATCTGGATATCCGCGACGACCGTGCCTACTTCTTCTTCGACCTGGCTCCTAAGTCGCACGCTACCTTCAAGCTCAAGCTGAATGCCACCTACGAAGGTACTTATATGTTGCCTGCTGTCCGTTGTGAGGACATGTACAACAACGACATTTATTATAAGGTGCCGGCTCGTCCGGTGGTCGTCAAATGACGCGACGCTTCCTTTACAGAACAGGCCTGGTGATCACAGGCCTGTTCTTTCTTTTTTTATGTATCCCCGTGCCGAGGTTCGACGATCCGTATTCCACCGTGTTGCTGGCTAAAGACGGGGAGTTGCTCGGCGCGCATATCGCCAGTGACGGACAATGGCGTTTTCCTGCCAGCAACAATTACTCTCCGAAATATACTGCTTGCGTCTTGGAATTTGAGGACCAGCAGTTTTTTCGTCATTTCGGTTTCAATCCTGTCGCTTTCTTTCAAGCCTTGGTGGAGAACAGCAGGGCAGGGAAGGTGGTGCGTGGAGGCAGCACCATCTCTATGCAGGTGGTTCGTCTGGCCAGAAAAAACAAGCCCAGGACTTACGGCGAGAAGTTCCTTGAGGTGATCTTGGCCATGCGTCTGGAGTTGCATTACTCCAAGAAGTCCATCTTTGACCTTTATGCCGCCCATGCCCCTTTTGGCGGCAATGTGGTCGGCATCGATGCGGCGGCTTGGCGTTATTTTCATACCACCCCCGACCGTCTGACCTGGAGCGAGGCGGCCACCCTGGCTGTGTTGCCTAACGCCCCTTCCATGATTCATCCTGGCAAGGCCAGGGAACGGTTGCTCGATAAAAGAGACGCCCTTTTGCTCCGCATGACACAGTCAAAAGTCCACAGCCCCAAACGATGGGAACTTCCTAAGCTGAGTCTTGACGATTGTGAGCTCGCCATGATGGAACGTCTGCCCTCCAAACCCTACGACATGCCTGTGTTCGCCTATCATTACCTGATGGAACACGAAAAGACAAGGCATGGACAGCTGATTCATTCTGATTTGGATTACCAATTGCAACGCACGGTGATGGATATCATGGATCGTCATCACCAAAATAATACCCTGAATCAAATCGAGAACGCAGCCGTGTATGTGGTTGACTATTTGAAACAAGAAACCGTGGTTTATGTCGGTAACAACGTTCATGCGAAAGATGCTGCCATGGTCGATATGGTGAAAGCTCAGCGTTCCACTGGAAGCATCATGAAACCTTTTCTTTTCGCTGCCATGCTCGATGAAGGCACTTTGCTTCCCACCCTGTTACTTCCTGATGTCCCGATGAACCTCTCGGGTTTCACCCCGAAGAACTATTCAGGCCAGTATTGGGGGGCCGTTCCGGCAAACACCGCACTACAGCATTCGTTGAACGCTCCCTTTGTCTATCTCCTCAAACAATATGGTCACCAAAAGTTCCATGGTTTGTTGAGACGACTCGGCTTGTCGGGTGTTGTTTATGATGCTGACCATTATGGACTGTCGCTCATCGTGGGTGGAGCAGAGGCTTCATTATACGATCTGGTCAACGTCTATGCCCGTATGGGAAGGACGCTCGCCTCCGTGTTCAACGAGGATTTTGACGGGGACGGTTCCGATGAGAACATGCCTTTCTCCCCAGATGCCATTGCCATCACCTTCGATGTGATGAAAGGCTTGACCCGTCCTACCAACCAGACAGGATGGAGTGGCTTCTCGTCCTCGAAGCAGGTGGCGTGGAAAACGGGGACCAGTTACGGTTTCAAAGACGCTTGGGCTATCGGATTGACCGACCGATATGTCATCGGCGTTTGGGTCGGCAATGCCGATGGAGAGGGGAGACCTGGACTCACGGGTGTGGGTTCTGCCGCCCCGCTGATGTTCGATGTCGCCAGTGTGCTGAAAGACAGCTATACCTATCCTGCTTCCACACCCCAAGCCATCGAGGTGGAGGTGTGCGCCGATTCAGGCTATCCTCCCTCTGACCTGTGTAAAAACACCCTTAAGGTGGCCATGCCTGACGTGGAAATCAAAACCGGTAAATGCCCCTTCCATAAGAAAGTGTTCCTCGATTCCACACGGCAATACCAGGTGCTTCCCGACTGCTATCCCGTCGATCAAAAAAGATTTGAGACTTATTTCGTGCTTCCTCCAGTGCAGGAGATGTTCTTTAAACGTCATTCCGCACGCTACCGTTCCCTGCCAGCCATGTACCCCGCCTGTGCCACAGCCCATCCTGACGACATGATGGCTTTTGTCTATCCCAAGTCCGATGCCCATGTTGTCATCCCTGTCGGCATCCGGGGTGACCGACAACAAGTCATCTTTGAAATCGCTCACCGTAACCCTAAGAAGACTATCTTCTGGACCATGAACGATGTCTTCCTCGGAACCACACGACTGAACCACCAAATGCCTATCGATGTAGAGAAAGGCAGCTATGAACTGCGCTGTGTCGATGAAGATGGTGTGGAACTTTATCGTAACATTGTTGTGAATTGATTTTTTTCTTATCTTTGCCGATTAAATTATATGCTTTAATTTATGTCATTCGAGAGTGATAAATTTGTTGGCGAAGGTCTGACCTATGACGATGTCTTATTGGTCCCTTCGTATAGTAATGTGCTTCCTCGTGAAACCAGTTTGAAGACCCGTTTTACCCGTAACATACAGCTGAACATTCCCATTGTCTCCGCCGGTATGGATACGGTCACTGAGTCACGCATGGCAATCGCCATCGCTCAGGAAGGGGGTATCGGAGTCCTTCACAAAAACATGTCGATTGGAAAGCAAGCCTCTGAGGTGAAGAAGGTGAAACGTGCCGAGAATGGCATGATCACAGATCCTATCACCATCCATGTGGATGCCACGGTGCGTGATGCCCTGAACCTGATGAGCGAGTACCATATTGGTGGTATCCCGGTGATTGACAGCCATAACTACCTGAAAGGCATTGTCACCAACCGTGACCTCCGTTTCGAACGTGGCCTGGACCGCCCGATCAGCGAGGTGATGACCAGTGAGAACCTGATCACCACTACCGAGGTGTCGTTTGAGAAAGCTGCCGATATCTTGCAACAATACAAGATTGAGAAGCTTCCTGTGGTGGACAAGGAAAACCGCCTGTTGGGATTGATAACTTATAAGGATATCATAAAGGTGAAAGCCCGTCCCAATGCCTGCAAGGACAGCAAGGGAAGACTTCGTGTCGCTGCTGCCGTGGGCATCACCGCCAACACGATTGAACGCGCGGATGCTTTGGTTGAAGCAGGTGTCGATGCCTTGGTGGTGGACACTGCCCATGGCCATTCACAAGGGGTGATCGACATGGTCAAGACCTTGCGCGAACGTTTCGGTGGCATCGACATCGTTGCGGGTAACATCGCTACAGGCGAGGCCGCACTGGCTCTCGTCGAGGCGGGTGCTGACGCCGTCAAGGTGGGTATCGGCCCTGGCTCCATCTGCACCACCCGTGTCGTCGCTGGCATTGGTGTACCGCAGCTGACAGCGGTGCTCGACGTGGCGCACGCCCTGAGAGGCATCGACGTGCCTATCATCGCTGACGGCGGCATCCGTTATACAGGAGATATCGTCAAAGCACTCGCCGCAGGCGCCTCTTCCATCATGGCAGGGTCCCTCTTTGCCGGTGTTGACGAGTCACCAGGAGATACCATCATCTTTGAAGGACGTAAATTCAAGACTTATCGTGGCATGGGCTCTCTCGAAGCGATGCAGTGTGGCTCCAAAGACCGCTATTTCCAGGATATGGAAGACGATATTAAGAAACTGGTCCCGGAAGGCATCGCAGGACGCGTGCCTTACAAAGGCTCCCTCTCCGAAGTGGTTTATCAAATGGTCGGCGGACTCCGCTCCGGCATGGGATACACTGGATCCCATACCATCGATGAACTGAAAAATGCCAAGTTTATCCGCATCACCAGTTCGGGCATCCTCGAAAGCCATCCCCATGATGTCACCATCACCCAAGAAGCACCTAACTATAGTAAGAGATCTTGATTTTTTTTGATTGAATTCATAACAACCTATAACCATGAAAAGAATAAATGTTTTGAGAATCACCGCATTGGCCATCATGTCTATGGCTTTCCTTGGTGCTTCAGGACAGTCGAAACTGGATAAAAAAGTCTTGATGACCATCGGCGACACCCCAGTCACCGTCAAGGAGTTTTGCGATGTGTATAACAAAAACAACCTCAAAAGCGATGTCATTGAGAAAAAGTCAGTGGATGAATATCTCGACTTGTTTGTGAACTTCCGGATGAAAGTGATGGAAGCTTACGATCTGAAACTCGATACCAATGCCAAATTCAAGAAGGAATTTGAGGGCTACCGGAAACAGCTGGCAAAGCCATATTTCACTGACGATCATATCAGCGAAGAACTGGTGGAAGAAGCCTATCAGCGAAAACAGAAGGACATCAGAGCTTCCCATATCTTGATTACCTGTGACAAGCATGCCCTGCCTTCTGACACCTTGAAGGCCTATAACAAAGCGATGGAAATCCGAGAAAAAGCCCTCAAAGGTGAGGACTTCGGTCGTCTCGCCGTGCTGTATTCACAAGATCCTTCCGCCCATGATGTGAAGGCTACCGAGAAGACCCCGGCTCGTAAAGGCAACCAAGGTGACTTGGGCTATTTCACCGTGTTCGACATGGTGTATCCCTTCGAGTCTGCCGCATATAGCCTCAGCGAAGGCGAGATTTCAATGCCTGTAAGAAGCGATTTCGGCTACCATCTCATCAAGGTCAGCAGCATCACCGACGCTATGGGCACTATCGACGCAGCCCATATCTTCCTCGCTTTGCCACAAAATGCCTCCGACGAGGATGTGCAGGCTGTGAAAGAAAAAGCGGAGAACATCTATAAACAACTGGTTGAAAACAAAGGCTCCAACTGGAACGAAATGGTGCTGAAATATTCTGATGACAATGGCACCAAAAACAACAAAGGCAGCCTCTCTCCTTTTTCAGTCAGCCGTGTCGTCCCTCAATTTGTCGAGGCTCTCAAGGGCTTGAAACAGGGCGAGTTCTCAAAACCTATCCGCACCAACTATGGCTTCCATATCGTTAAACTGTTGAGCAACACCGGTGTCGGCACCTTTGAAAGCGAAAAACAAGGTATTTCAAGCCGTATCGAAAAAGATATGCGCTCCAAGAAGACTGAAGAAGTTGTCATTCAACAGATTAAAAAGGATTATGGCTTCAAGGAAAATGTGAATAACCTCAATGGTTTTATGGAGACGGTTGACAGCACGTTGGTGAGAGCTGCCTTCGTGCCCGCCGAACAAGTGGATATGAATGCGGAGCTCTTCCGTATCGGAGATGCCAAGAGCACTGTGAGCGATTTTGTGACTTATATCAAATCAAAACAGTCGCCTCAACGATTCCTCAGCCCCCATACCTACGCCTACCAACTGTATGACGCTTTCCAGAACCAGAAAGTCCTGGATTACGCGGACCTGCATCTTGAAGAGAAATATCCTGATTTCAAAACCCTGGTTCAGGAATACAACGACGGCATCCTGCTCTTTGACCTCATGGAACAACAAGTGTGGAACAAGGCCATCACCGATACCGTTGGCCTGCAAGAGTTTTATGACCGCAACGCCTCCAAATATATGTGGAAAGACCGCGTCGAAGTTCTCTATGTCACCGTGCCCAAAAAGGAGATGCTTCCCAGAGTGAGGGAACTTCTCGACGAGAACCTGCCTTTGGACACGCTGAAAGCAGCCTTTGTGCGTGATTCCCTGAATGGCACCTACGTGAAAAAGAACTTCTTCCAGCATGGCGAAAACCAGTATGTCGAAGAAACTGAATGGAAAGCTGGCGTGAGAAAAGAATTCCCATCTACCATCGACAACTCCACCACTATCGTCAACATCCTCCAAGTACGCAAGCCTGAAATCAAGACCTTGCGCGAGGCGAAAGGCCTGGTGACCTCTGACTATCAAGTGGAACTCGAGGAAAAGTGGATGGACGCGCTGCATAAAAAATATCCAGTGCAGATTGATGAGAAAGTGCTGAACCAGGTTAGGAAACGCTATCAATGAGAAAACCTGTCCTTTTGGTTCTTGCCCTGCTGGTCGTCGCTACAGGATGCCGCGATTATCTCGTGAAATCAGATCGTGTGGTGGTGGCGGAATGCTATGGGAATAAGCTCTATGCAGAGGACTTGGCTGGCGTGGTGTCTGCCGAGGCTAACCGCTTGGACAGCTTGTCCCGTGTCAATGCCTTCATCGACTCCTGGATTCGTCGTCAGCTGCTGATCCATCAGGCGGAAAAAAACCTTGCCCCCGATCAACTGGACTTCTCAAAACAACTGCAAGACTATCGCAACTCCTTGGTGATCTATGCATACGAGTCAAAGCTGATTGAGCAATATCTTGACACGGTGGTTAGCGAGGAAGAACTGAATCAGTATTATGAGGATAACAAACAGAACTTCCAGCTAAGATCGACGATGGTGAAGACCGCCTATGTCATCCTGGATCAAGATTGTAAACACCGCAAAGAGTTTCAACAGCTGATGAGTAACCGTGATACCTTGATGCTCCCCAAACTTGATGCGTTGGCCACTCATTACGCGGTGACCAGTTTCCTTGATGTTGATTCCTGGGTGCGTTTTGACGATCTCCTGACCCAAGTGCCCATCGAAGTGTACAACACCGAGAGTTTTCTCAAGAAAAACAAATTCGTGTCGTTTGAGAAAGACAACCTCGTGTATATGATTCGCTTCGAGGACTATCTTTTGGAGGAGAGCCTTTCTCCTTTGGAGATTGAAAGTGAGAACATCAAAAATATCATTCTTCTGATGCGACAGAAGACCCTGCTTTCTCAGATGGCCAATGACTTGTACGAGAAAGCTCAAAAGGAAAAAGTGTTTGAAATCTATTAAAGACGTAATTATGTTGAAAAGAATCGTGTTACTGACAATGATGGCCATCTCTCTGGCCGCCTCGGCTCAGCCTAAAAGCAGCTCGCAAGTCGTGGACAAGGTGGTCGCAGTGGTCGGCAAGAATATCATCCTTCAGTCGGACGTGGAGAGCCAATACCTGCAATACCGGATGCAGGTCGGCACGGAAGGTGCTGGGTCATCAGTTCGTTGTGAGATTCTGGAGGACCTGCTGTTTCAGAAACTGATGTTGAATCAGGCGGAGATGGACAGCCTCACCGTTTCGGATGATGAGGTGGAAGCAGAACTCAGCCGCCGTATCAGCGACTTGATTGGTCGTGCGGGATCTCAGGAGAAACTGGAGTCAGTGTTTAACAAAACCATGTCAGAAATCAAAGACGAGCTTCGCCGGATGGTCAAAGACAAGATGCTGCAAGACCAAGTCAAAGCTGACATCCTGAAAGGAGTGGTGGTGACTCCCGCCGAAGTCAAGAGTTTTTTCCAGCGGATGCCCCAAGACAGCCTGCCTATGATCGACACTGAATATGAAATCGCACAGATTGTGAAACGTCCCCCCATCAGCATCGATGAGAAGCTGAAAGTGAAAGACCAACTCTATCAGTTACGTCGCCGTATCCTCGATGGGGAGAGCTTCTCCATGATGGCTGTCCTGTATTCTGAGGATCCAGGCTCTGCCAAGAAAGGCGGTGAACTAGGCTTCAGAGGACGCGGTGAGTTTGCTCAAGAGTTTGAGAACGTGGCGTTTAATCTCAAAGAAGGCGAGATTTCGGAAGTGGTGGAGACTCAGTTCGGTTTCCATATCATACAGCTGATTGAACGAAGAGGAGACTATGTCAACTGCCGCCATATCTTGATGACTGCCAAAGTACCTGTCGAGGCTCTTGAAGAGGCTCAACATGAGCTCGACTCCGCTGCCGCACTCATCAGAAGCGGTGAGATGACCTTCGAGGAGGCTTGTAAAAAGTTCAGCGACGATGACTCCAAAACCAACGGTGGCTATATCATGAACCCTGCCTACGGAGGCAACCGTCTTGGCCTTCAAGACCTTCAGGAACTGGAAGGCTATTTCCCGGAACTGAAAAACCTGGCTTTCGTCATCAGCAAACTCGATGTCAACCAAGTGAGTGACCCAGTCCCCATGACCACCAGCGACAATAAAGACGCATTCCGTCTCGTCGTGGTGAAGAAAAAAATCGACGCCCACAAGGCGAATTTGACCGATGACTACGCTCGTGTCCAGACATGGGCCGTCAGTGATAAAAACCAACAGGCCATCGCAAACTGGATTCGCCAAAAGGCTAAGAAAGCCTTCATCCATATTGACAAGGATTTCGCCGATTGCGACTTCCATTTCGAATGGCAAGTGAAAGAATAAAAAGGAATAACCAGTATAACTTAGAAACACTGCATCAATGTATAATTCCGACATCGAAGGAGCCAAAGCTCTGGTGGAGAAATATAGCCGGTTGCGTCAAGAGATCGGCAAGGTGATTGTGGGTCAGGAAGAAATCGTCCATAACACCATTCTGTCTATTTTTTGTCAGGGACATGTCTTGTTAGTGGGTGTCCCGGGGTTGGCAAAGACCTTGCTTGTCAACACAATCGGACAGGCCTTGGGACTCAGCTTCAGCCGTATCCAGTTTACACCTGACCTGATGCCATCCGATATCGTCGGTACCGAGATCCTGAATGAGTCGAGACAATTCCATTTCGTAAAAGGTCCGGTGTTCGCCAATATCGTGCTTGCCGACGAAATCAACCGTACCCCTCCAAAGACCCAAGCCGCTTTGCTTGAGGCTATGCAGGAGAAGTGCATCACTGTGTCGGGTAAGACGTATCGTCTGGAAGAGCCTTTCTTTGTGCTGGCCACCCAGAACCCCATTGAGCAGGAAGGTACCTATCCCTTGCCTGAGGCACAACTTGACCGTTTCATGTTTAACTTGCAGTTGGGTTATCCTTCCTATCAGGAGGAAGTGGACATCGTGAAAAACACCACGGTAGGGAAGGAGGTGAAGGTAACCCCAGTCCTCTCTCCGGAAGAGATTATCTATTTCCAACAACTGGTGCGTAGGGTGCCTGTCTCCGACCATGTCTATGAATATGCGGTGGCTTTGTCAGCCAAAACCCGTCCAGGAACACCTTCCGCCCACGAATGGGCCAACCGTTTCTTGAGCTGGGGCGCTGGACCTCGTGCCTCACAATACCTCATCATTGGCGCTAAAGCCAATGCTTTGCTGGCCGGGAAATACGCGCCCGACATCGAAGATGTGCGACAGGTAGCCATTCCCATTCTGCGGCACCGTATCATCAGAAACTATTCCGCCGAGGCAGAAGGCGTGAGCATCGAAGACATCATCAACGAGCTGATGAGATAAAAACAAGAGAGACCGACAGTTGCCGGTCTCTCTTCTTATGAATTCCAATGGGAAAAAACTTCTTGTTAGACTCCCTGGTTCGAGGAGATTCTTCTCTTGGCCTCTTTGGAGAAAATGGAGAAGAAGTCTCTGTGAAGGATGATGGAGATGCGCATCAACAACTCAGTGTCGATGTCTTGGCGACGGAAGATGTTGTACACGTTGGTGCGGTCGCAGTCAAGCTTCCGAGCCAGCCATGACACCGTGCGCTCTTGGTTTTTCAACTCTTGTTGGATGGTGGTACCAATGAAAATGGCGTTTTCATCACCTTCAGCAGCCGTGGCTCTCTTGGCTCTCGGCTTTCTCGTAACCTTCTTGGTTTCTTTGATCTCGTTTGTGTTTTCCATGATCTATTGCAGGTTTTGTTGGCAATACTCCCCACAAGCTAAAAAAGATGTGGGATCACTATTCACGTGTACAGAAAGCCTAGGGAAAACCTGTAATCTCATAGTGTGTCCCACATCCATAAAAACAGAAATGATACACTAGCTATATTGAGATTGTTGTTCCGATGGCGGGTGACCATGACGTTCCAAGAAATGTTTCCTAGGCTTTTCTCTTCACGTGAAATAATCGCTAATGCCGTTTGTTAGTAATTATAATAGTTGATTTGTATCTTTTTTTTTGTTTCTATTTCTAATTTTTCTTTTGCCATGCAAATATAGTAATTTATATTTCATATTGCCGACAGAAGTATAAAATTATCGAAAAAAAATCGATAAAAACCAATTATAATGCTGATAATTAATTATTTAGATACTTTAATTTATTTTCATTCTAAATTAGTTGTCAATGAGAAATACAGCAATTTGCCGTGGACCGTAAACTCCAGAGACGAGGTGTTGCTCGATGTCGTAGGTTCTCGTCATGCCAGTGATGAGGATGGCTTGGCGGGCTTTTTGTTCCCCCAGCCGCTTTTTGAGGCTGTGAAGGGCTTCCTTCAAACCACTGACGATCTGTTCGGTATGTGCCAGAACGAGCAGGACATCGGCTTGGCTGAAGAGCTGTCGGCTCATGTTGTCCTCATCGGTGATCAGGATGCTGCCCGTTTGCGCCACTAAATGCTCGCATCGAGTGAAGACGACGCGTTTGAGGTTTTCTCCTTCTGGCATCTTCTCTTGGTATCTCACCGAATAGCGGTCCAGCAAGGTTTGCATGGAGGGTTGGTTGCACCACAACGGCTCCCATCCGTTCTGAGGAGCTAGCTGTCTCATGCATTCCCCAAACTCCGCCTCGCTTTCAAGGTAGATGAAGATGCCCCCCATTTCCTTGAATTTCTGGACGAAGGTGATGGCGTTGCCGTCTTCTTCCTTGATGGGCTTCCAAGTGTCAGTCCGCAGGTCTATGTCCTTGAACATGGCCTCTGGCTTCTCGATTGTGGCGTTCCTCACCTTTGCGAGGATCTGCTCTTTGTTGGTAGTTCCTTTGTCTGATCCCTTTCTATCCTTCATGGTTCTCAAGATTGTTTTCGTTGTTGTTCCAAGGGCGTTTCCCGAAGATCAGTTCCAGGTCTTCGCCAAAGATGACTTCTTTTTCAATCAGTTTCTCGGCCAGCTGGGTCAGTCCGTCCTTATGGCTGTTGAGGATGGAGATGGCTTCTTGGTAGGCTTTTTCGACCAGCTTGCTCACTTGCTTGTCGATGGTCTCGGCGGTGGATTCGCTATAGGGCTTGGTCAGGCTGTAGTCCTGCTGGCCAGTGGAGTCATAGTAGCTCAGGTTACCAATGACTTCGTCGAGTCCGTAGTAGGTGACCATGGCGAAGGCTTGTTTGGTGACTTTCTCAAGGTCTGACAAAGCCCCGGTGGAAATCTGTCCGAAGATTACTTGCTCGGCGGCACGTCCGCCCATGGTGGCGATCATCTCGTGGTAGAGCTGTTCTTTGGTGGTGATCTGGCGTTCTTCGGGGAGATACCAAGCCGCGCCTAACGACTTGCCTCGTGGCACGATGGTGACTTTAACCAGAGGATGGGCGTATTGTAGCAACCAGCTGGTGGTGGCATGACCAGCTTCGTGGAAGGCGATGACCTTCTTCTCGTCGGCAGTGATGATTTTGTTTTTCTTTTCAAGGCCTCCGATGATGCGGTCGATGGCATCCAGGAAGTCTTGTTTCTCAATGGATTCCTTGCCTTTACGGGCAGCCATCAGCGCGGCTTCGTTGCACACGTTGGCGATGTCGGCTCCAGAGAATCCGGGAGTCTGTTTTGCCAGGAACTCGCGGTCCACATCGTTGCCGAGCTTCAAGTTGCGCATGTGTACCTCGAAGATCTCTTGGCGACCAATCAGGTCGGGAAGCTCTACGTAGATCTGGCGGTCGAAACGGCCCGCACGCATCAGAGCCTTGTCGAGAATGTCGGCACGGTTGGTGGCGGCCAGGACGATGACACCTGTGTTGGTCCCAAATCCGTCCATCTCAGTGAGGAGCTGGTTCAGGGTGCTCTCACGTTCGTCGTTGCCACCAGTGAAGGCGTTCTTGCCACGGGCGCGTCCGATGGCGTCAATCTCGTCGATGAAGATGATGCAGGGCGACTTCTCCTTGGCGTTCTTGAACAGGTCGCGCACACGAGAGGCTCCCACACCTACGAACATCTCCACGAAGTCGGATCCTGAAATGCTAAAGAAAGGCACGTTGGCCTCGCCTGCTACCGACTTGGCCAACAAGGTCTTGCCAGTTCCGGGAGGACCTACCAGCAACACGCCCTTCGGAATCTTGCCGCCCAACTTGGTGTATTTCTCTGGATTCTTCAGGAAATCAACGATTTCCATGATCTCTACCTTGGCCTCTTCCAAGCCAGCTACGTCTTTAAAGGTCACATTGACCGGGACACTGTCTTTGTCGAATAGCTGTGCCTTCGACTTCCCGATGTTGAAGATCTGTCCTCCGCCTCCCATGGCTCCTCGCCCCATGCCGCGCATGAGCAGGATCCAAAACACAATCAAGAGGATGAGGGGCAGCCATCCGATCAAAAACTCGCCTCCCCAGCTCTTGCGTTGTATGTTGTTGATGTAAACTGGGTCTTTGATGTTATGGTCGCGCTGCACCTGGTCCACCGACTCCTCGAAACGGTCGAGAGAGCCGATGCGGTAAGTGTATCTCACCGTTTTAGGATCCTCTTTCAGATAAATCTCCGCAATCTCCTTGTTCACCAAATCGATTTTCGACACCTCTCCGCGTTGAAGCAACTCGTTCAGCTGCCCCATGTCGATGTCTTCTCTCACGGTCTCGTCCTTGCCTGCAAAATACAGGGCAAATAAAACGACCGTCAGGATGGCATAAATCCAATAAAAGTTGAATTTCTTTCTGTTCCCAGACTTGGGTTGTTGGTTGTTTTCCATAAAAACGGGTTTGTTTTAGTTGTTCTCCTTCACGATGCGCTCGGCGTCGGCCCAAAGCTCTTCCAGCTGGTAGAAGCTGCGCGCCGATTGTAAAAAGATGTGGACGACGACATCGACAAAGTCAATCAAGATCCATTCGGTGTTGTCCTTGCCCTCGATATGGTAAGGCTTCACACCGGTCTTTTCCAGCACCTCATCCTCTACCTTGTCGGCAATGGCCTCCACCTGCGTCTTCGAGGTGGCATGGCAAATCACAAAATAATCGGTCACCGCTGTGCCCGTCTCTCTTAAATCCAGCGTGACAATCTCTTTTCCCTTGACGGAATCCATGGCTTCCACTACGGTAGCCACAATTTGTTCTGTGTTATCAGACTGATGTCTAACTCTCATGTTCGTGTTTCTTCTGATACCTTAATATTAATAAACTACAAAAATACACAAATAGTTTAAAACTGCTCTCATTTTTTCATCGGATTGGAAAAAAATGTGTATTTTCGTGCTTTCAATGGAATAGAGAGTTATGAAGGATCCTAAGGCACTCTTATCGCAGGTCAACACGTTTATCTTTGATTATGACGGAGTCATGACGGATGGCACCGTGTATATGGACAGCAACGGCGACCCGCTCCGCACCTCTAATGTGAAGGACGGTTATGCCCTCCAACTGGCCAGCAAGTTGGGCTACCATCTGGCGGTCATCTCCGGTGCGGTGGTCACCAACATCACCAAAAGGCTGAATATGTTAGGGGTGAGGGATGTCTTCATCGGCGTTCCCGACAAGGTGGTGAAGTTGAGAGAATATATGGAGGAGATGCAGTTGCGTCCCGAAGAGGTCGTGTTCATGGGCGACGATATCCCCGATCTTCGGGTGATGGGTATGGTCGGAGTCCCGGCTTGTCCCGCTGACGCTGCCCTTGAAGTCATAGAGGTCAGTGCCTTCGTGAGCAAATGCCCTGGCGGACGTGGCTGTGTGCGTGATGTGATTGAACAGACTCTCAAGGCACAAGGCAAGTGGATGACCGCCGAGGCCTATTCATGGTAACATTGCGAGGATATGATTTTAAAACATTTGGAACAATACTCGGTGGTGCTCGCCTCCAAATCCCCACGGCGACAGGAGTTGCTCAAGGGCATGGGCGTGCCATTCACCTGTCTCACCAAGGAGACGGAGGAGACGTATCCCCTCATGCCTTTTGAAAAAGTGCCAGCGTATCTCAGCCTTCAGAAGTCGCTGGCTTTCACCGATGACGAACTCCCGGAGCATTACCTGTTGATCACTGCCGACACGGTGGTCATCGCGGGTGGTGAGATTCTCGGGAAACCCCGCGACCGTGACGACGCGCTGCGGATGATGCACATCCTCTCTGGAGCCTCGCATCATGTGGTTACCGGGGTCACCGTCCGGTCTAAAGACAAGACACGGTCTTTCTCCGTGACCTCCAAAGTCACTTTCGCCCGCCTCGATCCCGAGGAGATGGCGTATTATATCGATAACTATAAGCCGTACGACAAGGCCGGTGCATACGGCATCCAGGAATGGATTGGCTATGTGGGCATCAGCGGACTCAACGGCTCGTTTTACAACGTTATGGGGCTGCCTACCCGACGGCTCTATCAGGTTTTGAAAACTTTTTGAATTTTGTCATGAGCAATACAAGTCAACCGCTTATCCTGGTTACCAACGACGATGGCTGCAATGCCAAAGGGTTGAAAAAGTTGGTGTCGCTGATGCGGCCTTTAGGCGATGTGGTGGTCATCTCTACCGATAAACCTATGTCGGCCAAAGGCCATTCCATCACCACTACGCCTACTTTGACGGCCATCCTGGTGGACGCATGCCAAGGATACAAGGAATATGTCTGTAACGGCACGCCGGTCGATTGCGTGAAGGTGGGCTACCAATGGCTGCTTGACCGAAAACCCGATTTGGTGGTGTCGGGCATCAACCATGGCTCCAATGCCTCTACCAATGTCATTTATTCCGGCACAATGGGAGCCGCCATCGAGGCCTGTATGGACGGCATTAATGCCATCGGCTTCAGCCTCGACTGCTACGACCCCGATGCCGACTTCGACCATCTCGATGACTATATCGTTGCCATCACCCGTGATGTGCTGGAACATGGCCTCCCCGGTGGCGTGTGCCTTAACGTGAACTTCCCGCAAAGAGACGTGGTGCCTTTCAAGGGGGTGAGGGTGTGCCGACAAGCCAAAGCGAAATGGGTTGAGGCCTATAGTGAATGCACGGATGAAAGGGGAGGCACTTGCCTTAAACTGGGTGGAAAGTTCATCCTTGAAGACGAAGGTGACGACACCGACTGCTATGCCCTGCAACACCACTATGTGTCAGTGGTGCCAACCCATTTTGACCTTACCGCAAAACAATATATGGAGCCTTTACGGCGTTTTGAACACTTAAGAATTGAGAATCATGAGAATCAAGGATAATTTCTGGCTCGGCCTTCTGATTGGCGCGGCGTTGTGCGCCTTGTGCTTCCTGCTGCTTTACTTCATCCCCTGGGGGGCTGCCTACACAAGAGCACCTTATCTGTTGTCGTTTATCCCGGGCATCGTCCTCTTCAGGATGTGCATGGTGAGATGGAACATGGAACGTTGCGGCAAAGGCATCCTCGTGGTGACCTTCGTGGGCATGCTGCTGGTGTTCTTCCTTGTCTGAAAAACGACCAAAAGATGAAATACTATATCATTGCAGGCGAGGCTTCCGGCGATATGCACGCCGCGAATCTGATGGCTGCCATCAAGCGTAAGGACCCGAAAGCCGAGTTCAGAGCCTGGGGCGGCGACAGGATGAAGAGACAAGGGGCGACTTTGGTGAAACACTATCGCCATACCGCCTTCATGGGCTTTCTCGAAGTCGCCTTCAACATCCATAAAGTGTTGGGTAACATCACCGAATGCAAAAAAGACCTCAAAGCATATCAACCCGATGTGGTGATCCTGGTGGACTATCCGGGCTTTAACCTCCGTATGGCCAAGTTCGCCCATCAGAACAAGATGAAGGTGTGTTACTACATCTCCCCACAGCTCTGGGCTTGGAAACGACACCGTGTTTACAAAATCAAACGCTATGTTGACAAGATGCTGGTCATCCTGCCTTTTGAGGAGTCTTTCTATCATGACTATGGCGTGAACACGGTCTTTGTGGGACATCCGCTGCTCGACGAACTGGCCAAGCTGGAGACCACCCCGCGTTCATCCTTCGTGCACCGTAACAACCTGTCGGAGAAAAAAGAGATCATCGCCCTGCTCCCTGGAAGCCGTAAACAAGAGGTGGAACGAATGCTTGAGACCATGCTGAAGGTGATTCCCCATTTCCCAGAGTATCAATTTGTGATTGCTGGGGTTTCTTCTCTTGACAAGAACCTGTATATCAAGAGGATGGGTAATACAGACGTGCGATGGGTGGAGAACCAGACTTACGAGCTGCTTCAAAGTTCCAGCGCTGCACTCGTCACCTCGGGTACCGCTACCCTTGAAACAGCTTTGTTGGCGGTACCCGAAGTGGTTTGCTACAAGGCTAGTCAGTTGTCCTATCTCATCGCCAAAAGCCTTATCAAAGTGCGCTTCATCAGCCTCGTCAACTTAGTGATGGATAAGGAAGTTGTCAAAGAGCTGATACAGAATGACTGCAACGAGGAAAACCTTACCCGTGAGTTAGGCCTTCTGCTGAAAGATCCCAAGAGACAACGCAAGATGCTGGAGGATCTCGACATCTTAAAAGACCGTTTGGGTAACGTGGGGGCCTCCGAGAAAGCAGCTGATGCGGTGTTGTCAATGATAAAGTAAAATTATTATCAATAATTTTGTTTTTGTATTATTTATTTTTATAACTTGCGCCAGTTTATGATTCTATGAAATGAACTGGAATAAGTATCCTTTTTTTCGGCTTCTTGCCGCTTTGACTTTGGGGATTCTCATTTCCCGATGGCTTGCAGTAGGGCGTTCACGTATTGTCCTCGTCTTTGGGATTTTGGTGGCGTTGTTGCTGTTGACAATGGTTTTGCATCGATGGATGAGGAACTATCGTTATCGTTGGGTGATGGGTGTGACGTTGTTTATTGCATTTGTGATGGTGGGCGTGTTGAGGGGAATGCAGTGTGATCCAACGATGTGTCGGAACTATTTTAATAAGGTGTTGGGTGAGTCACCGCAGGGTTGTTATTTGGCGCGTGTGGTGGAGCCTCCTGTCGAGAAAGAGAAGACCGTAAAGGTACTGTTGGAGTTGAGGGGATTCCGCTCCGACACGGCCACGGTGCAGGTGTCGGGTCGTCTGTTGGCCTATCTTCAGAAGACCGATGCGGCTCTGCGACTGGGTTATGGTGATGTGTTGGGCTTCGCGGCTGCTGTGGAGGAGGTGCCTGGCCCGAAGAATCCCGAGGAGTTCGACTATCGTTCTTACCTGGAGCGGTTGGGTGTGACGGGCCGAGTGTATCTCAAGGACGGTACTTGGTGGGCACTTGGCCTTAATGAAGGCAATCCCTTGCTTAGCTTTGTGGGTCGTTTCCGTGTTCGATTGCTCGATGCCTTACGTCGCAATGGAGTGACGGAGGAGGAGTTTGGTGTTGCCGCGGCCATCTTGCTGGGTTATGACGAGAGCCTTCCCCCTCAGCTGCGTCAACGTTATGTGGCAGCAGGTGCCATGCATATCTTGTGCGTCTCGGGGATGCATGTGGGTTTGTTGTATCTCATCGCCTCGTATGTGTTGGGATTCATCGGTCGTGGCAAACGCGCGGCACGGTTGAAGAAGTGGATCCTGCTGTTTTTGATAGGGTTCTATGCGCTCCTCACCGGCTTGTCGCCATCCATCTTACGTTCCGCCTTGATGATCTCCATGATGATTGTTGGCGAGCTGCTGCATCGGAAAGGGGTGACCTTGAACTCTGTTGCGGCTTCGGCTTTCCTCATCCTTCTGGTGAACCCCAACGACCTTTTCGGCATCGGCTTCCAGCTCTCCTACGCCGCGGTGGTGGGGATTGTCGTTTTGCAACGTCCCATCTATCTGCTGTTTTATGTGAAGAGTCGGTTGTTGGACAAGGTCTGGGAGATCACCTCGGTGGCACTCTCCGCTCAGTTGGCCACCCTGCCTTTTACCGTCTTTTACTTTCATCAATTCACGCCGTATTTCTGGCTTAGCAACCTCTTCATGACACCTTTGTCTTTTCTGGTCATTCTTACGGGCATGGTGCTGTTGTTGGTGGCATGGGTGCCTGGGTTAGGCATGGTGATGGGCCGTCTGGTCTGGGCGAGTCTTCGTGTGATGAATCTGTCAGTGTCGTGGATCGAAGGACTGCCTGGCTCTTTGGTAAAAGGGCTTTTTATGAACCGGTTGGAGTTTGCACTGAGTCTATTGATGTTGCTGCTGTTCTTTCTGTTGGTCACGTTCAGGCGGAAGCGTATGATGTTGGAGTTGCTGACGGTAGCGGTGGTCTTCACCGTTGCGCTGGCTGCATGCAGCCAGCGCAACGCACAACAACGCCGGATGGTATTTTATTCGCTGAAGAACCATACCGCCATCGACTTGATTCAAGGCACCTCGCATCTGCTGCTCTGCGATGAAGCCTTGCTTCGAGACCCCTCAACCATCGACTACAGCCTCAAAGGGGCTTGGGCTAGTATGCAGCTTGACATGAATCCCCCTTGCTATACCCTCGATGAGGACGTGGACACCTGGATTGGCGTGAAACGACGGCACCTGCTTTCTTTCCAAGGGTCCTTATTCGCCTTTTGGAATCCTGACCTGCCAGCCTCCACCCACAATTCCCCTGTGGAAGTGGATATGCTGATGGTGCTGGGAAGACAAAAACCAGCGTTGCGCAAGGCGCTCTCATGGTACCGGCCAGCCTTGTTGCTTATCGATGGTTCGGTGCCTTCTTCTCTTGCCCAACAGTGGAAAGCGCAAGCCGAATCCATGCAGATTAAGTGCTATTGTCTCGCGGAAGGGTGTTGTATTTGGGAGGGATTTGACTCTTTTGGGTTGTATGGAAACTGTTTTTGATGTTTTTTGTAAAAAAAAAGAGTAAATTTAAAATACTGTAAATCAATAAAATAAAAAATTTTTGAAAAAAAAGTAAAAAAAATGCTTGCGCATTTCAAAAAACGTTGTACTTTTGCATCCGCAAAGCAAACAATAATGTTCTTTTTCAGGCTGGTCCGGTAGTTCAGTTTGGTTAGAATGCCTGCCTGTCACGCAGGAGGTCGCGAGTTCGAGCCTCGTCCGGACCGCTCAATAGAGAGCAATCCACAGAAGGGTTGCTCTCTTTTTTTTAAGTTTGTTTTTTCAAGCTTGTGACATTTTATTTGAGCGTATGACATTCATTGAAGAAATCAACAGGCGCAGGACTTTCGCCATCGTTAGCCACCCCGACGCGGGTAAAACCACCTTGACTGAGAAACTGTTGCTTTACGGCGGTGCCATCCAGGTGGCCGGTGCCGTGAAGTCGAACAAGATCCGTAAGACAGCAACATCTGACTGGATGGAGATTGAAAGACAGAGAGGCATCTCCGTCGCCACGTCCGTCATGGGATTCGACTATAAGGGAATCAAGATCAACATCCTCGACACCCCAGGCCATAAGGATTTCGCTGAAGATACCTTCCGTACCCTGACCGCCGTCGATAGCGTCATTGTTGTCATTGACGCAGCCAAAGGTGTGGAGTCACAGACCGAGAAACTGGTGGAGGTGTGCCGGATGCGTAATACTCCCATTATCGTTTTCATTAATAAAATGGACCGTCCTGGCAAAGATGCCTTCGAGCTGCTCGACGAGATCGAACAGAAACTTGGGCTACGCCTCACTCCGCTCAGCTGGCCCATCAACAATGGCCCTAAGTTCAAAGGGGTATATAGCATCTACGACAAGAGCCTCTATCTCTTCAACTCCGACAAACAGCATATCACCGAGGGTATTGCCTTCGACGACCTCAACAACCCGGAGTTGGACAAGATGATTGGGGATGATGCCGAGACCTTGCGCAATGAGACGGACCTCGTGCAAGGGGTTTATGACCCGTTCTCGCGTGATGCCTATCTGAAAGGGGAGGTGTGTCCTGTTTTCTTCGGTTCCGCCTTGAACAACTTTGGTGTCAAAGAGCTGTTGGATTGCTTTATCGAGATTGCTCCCACGCCCATCGGTCGCGACACCGAGGAACGCCGTATCGAGCCTTCCGAAGAGAAATTCACGGGCTTCGTTTTCAAGATCCACGCCAACATGGACCCCAACCACCGTGACCGCATCGCATTTGTGAGGGTGGTATCGGGTCGCTTCGAGCGCAACAAGAACTACTTCCATGTGCGTCAGCGTCGTGAGCTGAAGTTCTCCAACCCCACCGCCTTCATGGCTCAGAAGAAATCCGTCCTCGATGAGGCTTATCCAGGCGACATCGTGGGACTCTACGACGCAGGCAATTTCAAGATTGGTGACACCCTCACCGAAGGAGAGATCCTGAACTACAAGGGCATCCCGAGTTTCTCGCCCGAGCAGTTCCGTTATGTAGAGAACGCCGACCCGATGAAGTCGAAACAGTTAGCCAAGGGCTTGGAACAGCTCACCGACGAGGGCGTGGCTCAGCTCTTCACTGGCAAGATGACCGGACGTAAGATCATCGGCACCGTGGGCGAGTTGCAGTTTGAGGTGATTCAGTACCGTCTGTTACATGAGTATAATGCCTCTTGCCGCTATGAGCCCATCTCGCTCTACAAGACCGCCTGGATCACCAGCACGAATGAGGCGCAACTGAACGACTTCAAGACGAGGAAGGCCATGAACTTGGCAGAAGACAAAGAGGGAAGGGATGTGTTTTTGGCCGAGTCGCCCTACGCTTTGCAGATCGCTCAAGAAAAATATCCCGACATTGAATTTCATTTCACTTCAGAGTTTTGATTATTGGAATCTTTTTCTAATTTTGCATGGAAATTTCATCCAAAACGTAAAACTTAAATTATTCTGATTATGGGACTTTTAAAGGAATTCAAAGAATTTGCCGTTAGAGGCAATGTCATGGACATGGCTATTGGTGTCGTCATCGGCGGTGCCTTTGGCAAGATTGTCACCTCATTGGTGTCGGACATCATCATGCCGTTGATTAGCGCTGCCACTGGTGGGCTTAAGTTCACCGACTGGAAGTGGGTGATCCGTGAGGCTGTGATGAACGGCGAGGAGGTTGTCAAGCCTGAGTTGGCGATGACCTGGGGTAACTTCATCCAGGTGATCTTCGACTTCATCATCATCGCCTTCTGCATCTTCATGGTGGTGAAAGGCATGAACAAGATGAAGAAGAAAGAGGAACCCGCTCCGGCAGCTCCCGCTGAACCTTCGGAGGATATCAAGCTCTTGACTGAGATCAGAGACCTTCTGAAGAAGTAAGAAGACAGAAGTGAGAAGTAAGAATGTAGAGACGCAATTTTTTTGCGTCTCTTTTTTTACTGCAAAAACTCCTTAGCCAAGGCAAAAATGTAATTTAAGGTGATTATTCGTTTGAAAAAGTGTATTGATTGTAAAATATTCGTTTGAAAAAGTGTAAATTTGCGCTTTGAATCAACAACAAATGTCTTATGTTGAAAAGAAAGATAGAAGACACGCTCCTTCAATGGAAGAACACACCAGGACATAATCCTCTTGTGATTAAGGGTATCCGCCAGTGCGGAAAAACCTTCATTGTACAACAATTTGCCCAAGAGCATTACGAACATGTGGTGTATTTAAACTTCGCTCTCGAAGCTGACAAAATCACAGCTTTTTTGGGTAATAAGGATGTGGATACCATTATATTGAATCTTTCTACCTTGATGCCTCAAACTTCTTTTGTTCCCGGGGAAACCTGTATCATTATGGACGAAATCCAAGACTGTCCGGATGCACGTACATCCTTGAAAGCCTTCAAACTCGATGGTCGTTTTGATGTTATCGCTACTGGCTCGCTGCTTGGTGTGAAAGGCTATGGCGAAAAAATGAAGAAAAAGAAAAACAAGAAGCTTGGTAAAAACTCCATTCCGGTTGGTTATGAGACGATCGTCTCGATGTGCCCGTTGGATTTTGAAGAGTTTCTTTGGGCCAACGGCATCCACAAAGAGTCCATTGATGCCGTAAGAAGATGTTTCCACGATGAGAAGCCCGTTCCTGAAGGCGTGCATCATGCTTTCAAACAACTCTTTTACCGATATGTGGTGGTTGGAGGGCTTCCCGCTGCTGTCAACACATTTTTAGAGACCAATCACATGGGGCAAGTGGCGGAGGTGTATCAATCCATCCTTGATGAATACGAGGACGATATGGTCAAATATGCTGATGATGCCGACAAACCACATATCCGTGAGTGTTTCGAATCCATTCCCGCACAGTTGGCTAAAGAGAACAAGAAGTTCCAATACTCCGTTGTCAAAAAGGGGGGTCGCTCCTCTCAGTATCTAGGATGTCTTCAGTGGTTGGAAGATGCTGGTATCATTCATCGATGCTACAACACCGATAAACCTGAGCTTCCGCTTGATGGTAACGCCAAAGAAGACATCTTCAAGGTTTATCCCACTGACATAGGGCTTTTGATGGCCATGTTGGATCCGGGCACCCGAGCAGATGTCCTTCAAGGCAATCTTTATGGATACAAAGGGGCTGTCTTTGAAGGTGTTATGGCGGATTTTCTTCATAAAAAAGGCCAGAAATTGTTTTATTACCACAAAGACAGTGGATTGGAGTTGGATTTCCTTATTCGGCAGCATGGAGAATGTGTTCCGTGTGAAGTGAAAGCCACGACCAACAAAGCCAAGAGTTTGAATACCGTGCTGAAGCATCCCGAAAAGTATCATATTACCCACGCTTTCAAATTTGGTGATTACAACGTGGGACGTGAGGGAGCCGTGCTCACCCTGCCTTCCTATATGGGCTTTCTTCTGGAGTTCGAAGGGGTAGAGGATGTTGATTTGCCATTATTGGATATCGATGAAGTGAACCGTTTGGCAAGAGAAATAATTTAAGGTTAGAGGTGAACAATCTGTTCACTTATTGCCGATGTCGGTGACATACACTTTGAAGGCTGATTCGATGGCGTTGCCTTCTATCGGCAGGCCCGTTGCCTCGGTATTGTAGCAGCGATGGATTATCCCGACGTCAACAATTTTCCCATTTTTCTGAACGAATATTTTGCATTATGACCCATTTTTCTGAACGAATAAGGATCTTCACTTCTCCACACGGCAAATAGTGAATCAGTCTTTCAAGTACCCTATCGGAATAATCTTCACCCCGTCGGGACGGGTGTAGGCAATCTTGCCGCCCGTAAACACAATCATCAGGTCAGGCTCACGGATGGGCACTTGCTTCTCCTTCTCGTTGTGCTCGCCGATTAGGCGTCTTAGTTTCACTAGGTGTCTGGCACCCTCCTCAATCTCACTGCTTCCAAGCTTACACTCAATCAGCGCATAACGCCCGTCGCCGAGATGCAACACCCAGTCAGCCTCCAAGTCATAACAATCATGGTAATACGACACCAAACAAATTTTTGATTTTTGCGGTATTTTACTTTTGATTTTTGCGGTATATCATTTTTGCTTTTTGTGAAGTGTGTACCAGCTCTAGAAAGCACAGCCCCAAGCGTTTTGGGCGAAATCTACCAATTTTGTCATAGATTTCGCCCGTTTTCTCGCAACTCCAAAGTAGAGTCATATAATAAAGCTCTCTTTTTGGGAGTCGTGTTTCTGCCTTGAGCCGGAAGGTGGGATGAAAGGGGCAGAAAAAAACAGACCCGACAGTTTGACGAATCAGAGGCTGCCGGGAATCAACTCTTATTAAACTAAACAAACCCATCGGTTTGGCAAATCATGGACCGATGGGAATAAACGATGCAAAGATAAACATGTTTTCTATATCTCGCAAGTGTTTTATTGTTTTTTTATTTTCTATGATGATAGAATTCAAATACACATTATTTTGTTGCAAACATTGTTTTTTCCCCCCTCCCCCTCGCTCTTTTCAAATCTTTTACAATCTGAAGGAAACAAAACCCGTTATAACTAGTTGTTTGTCAAATACAAACAAAAAGAACCAAAAAAGATGGAGGGAAATCAATTTTTCTTTTGTATATTTGAAGCCTTTGAATTCGATAATCAAACAAAAGCTTTGCAATATGAAAAAATCGTTACAAAACAATCTTCTTAAAGCCCTTCTTATAGCTCTTCTATGGAGCAACCCAGGGATTAACCTTTTTTCGCAGAATTCCACACCAGGCATTGTTGGCGGCGCGTTTACGGTGAATTCAAACGGTGACAAAGTAGTGTTTTCGCAAGGCAACCTGCAATATATCGGCAGTGCGGAAACGCCTTATTGGAAGTTTGCAGAACATCAGTGGGAGTATTTGGGTACTACTACTAATCAGGGAAGTTCAAACCAAAATGTGGATCGCGACCTTTTCGGCTGGGGTACCAGCGGATACAACCACGGAGCTACAGCCTATCAACCTTGGTCAACAATTACAACCAATAGTCAATACTATGCTTACGGTTCGTCAAGCTACCATTTGTATAACCAAACTGGGAAGGCCGATTGGGGTTACAATGCTATTGCTAATGGAGGCAATCAGGAGAATAGTGGCTGGAGAACATTGACCAATTCGGAATGGACGTATATGTTCAATACTCGTAGCACCTCATCAGGCATTCGTTATGCCAAAGCGAAGGTGAATGACATCAACGGAGTAATCTTATTACCTGATGGTTGGCTGACTTCTTTCTTTAGTTTAAGCAATACAAATAATTCTGGTGCAAGTTATTCGTCCAACACAATCAGTTTATCTCAATGGGATGTTTTGGAACAATATGGTGCCGTCTTCTTCTCTGCTGCTGGAGACCGAACAGGGACTACTGCCAATATCGGCAATATTGGTTCTCTTGGCGTTTACTGGGCTTCAACAAATAGTAATTCCAGTAGTGCGTATCATTTGCGTTTCGATAACGGTTTTCTCGATGCTAACTCCAGTAACTATCGATATTACGGATTCTCAGTACGTCTGGTTCGACCCGCTCAGGATGCTTCTTATAGTATCAACGCCACATCAAGCCCAACGGAGAGTGGAACGGTGAGCGGTGTCGGTACCTATCAAGGAGGCACCGAATGCACGCTTACTGCAACTCCATCGACAGGTCATGCTTTCCTTAACTGGACTGAAGCTGGAGTTGTTGTTTCAACGAATGCTACGTATTCTTTTATAGTATTGGGCAACAGAAACTTGGAAGCACATTTTATTCCCATTATCACTGAAGGTTTCACCAATCACGGATTCACCGTAAGTGCCAGTGGCGATAACGTGGTGTTTTCACAAGGCAACCTGCAATATATCGGCAGTGCGGAAACGCCTTATTGGAAGTTTGCCGACAACCAGTGGGATTATTTCGGTTCCAATACCAACCAAGGCAGCACCAGTGAAAATGTAGACCGTGATCTTTTTGGTTGGGGTACAAGTGGTTATAACCACGGAGCTACCGCATATCAACCTTGGTCGACAAGTACTACCAATAGTCAATACTATGCTTACGGTTCGTCAAGCTACAACTTGTTTGACCAAACGGGTCAAGCGGACTGGGGCTATAATGCCATTGTCAACGGTGGCAACCAGGAGAACATCGGCTGGAGAACGTTGACTAATGCTGAATGGACTTATGTTTTCAATACCCGAAATACCTCATCGGGTATTCGCTATGCCAAGGCAAAAGTGAACAACATTAATGGTATGATCTTGCTTCCAGACGATTGGCAAAGTTCCTACTATACACTAAACAATACAAATAGCTCAGGCGCCAACTACACTACTAATACTATCACAGCAACACAATGGGCATCATTGGAACAATATGGAGCGGTTTTCCTCCCTGCCGCTGGTCACCGAAGTGGGAATGCGGTCGAAAATGTTGGGTCTTATGGCAACTACTATTCTGCTTCGTTTTATAATAGTAATAGTAGCAATAGTATATATTTTTATAGCAGTGGAGTTGGCACTGGTCATTACGATTCCCGTTTTTACGGTCGGTCCGTACGTCTGGTTCGTCCCTCCAAAACGATTTCCTTTAGCATCAATGCCACCTCAAGCCCTGCTGAGGGTGGCACGGTGAGTGGCGCAAGCGCCTGTTTATGGGGCAATGAATGCGTTCTTACAGCAACGCCCTCGACAGGTTACACTTTCGTCAACTGGATGGAAAATGGAATCGTTGTTTCAACGAACCCCACATATGCTTTTGTGGTATCGGCTGAAAGACATATTGTGGCTAACTTTACCACAGAGGGTAACATCGTTTTTGCCGATGACAACGTGAAAGCCCTTTGTGTGGCGAATTGGGACACCAACAACGATGGTGAGCTGAGCTTTGGTGAAGCCGCTGCTGTAACCAGCCTGGGTAATGTGTTCAAAAACAACACGACCATCCAATCCTTTGCTGAATTACAACATTTCATAGTTTTAGGTACCATAGGATCACAGGCTTTTTATGGTTGCACAGAGTTAACTCAAGTGACCATTCCAACAGGAGTGACCTCGATAGGTGCGAAAGCTTTTTGGAATTGCCCTAAACTGCAGACCGTTAGGTTCAATGCAGTGAATTGCACCAGTATGCAAACGTACGAGAACAGCACCTACTATTCCGTCTTTTCGAGTGATGGTAGTGGCAGCGCACCCGATCTGAAGAGTGTTCTCATAGGAAACAATGTTCAACGTATTCCTGACTATGCATTTAAAGGAAGTGTAGCACTATATCCTGGCCTGAGCATCCGTTCTTCAGTGAAAGAAATCGGCGCCCATGCTTTCGAGAATTGTAGTGCCATTACCACCTTGATGTTTGAAAAAGACGCAACCTTGACTACCATAGGTGACTATGCCTTCAATGGTTGTTCCAGTTTAAATAAAGCATTGAACATTCCCAATTCTGTTAAGTCGATAGGTCAATATGCATTTTATGGTTGTTGGCAAATACCATCGCTAACCATCGGCACGAGCACAAAAACCATCGGCGACTATGCTTTTTGGTATTGTAAGTCAATGACTACGGTGAATTTCAATGCGACGAATTGTTCTGCAATGGTTACCGATTCGCAGTATTCTGTGTTCAATGACACTACACTCACTAGCGGTTCCACACCGATTGTTACCTTAACCATTGGCGATAACGTGACAAGGATTCCTGATTATGCATTCAGGAATAGTACGCATTTGACCAGTGCCATTACCATACCCGATGCGACCACCTATATCGGACAATATGCTTTCCATGGCGTTAAAAGCCAAGAACTGACTATTGGAGAAGGCTTGACTACCGTGGGCGGCTGTGCTTTCTGGAACTGCCCCAATTTAGCTACGGTACACTTCAATGCGACGAATTGTACTACCATGAATACATCTTCTTCCTATTCGGTATTCAACAGCGGTACAAGCAACAGCGGCGCTACACCAATTGTCACCTTGTCTATCGGCGATAACGTGACAAGGATCCCTGATTATGCTTTCAGAAACAGCACCAACTTGACGAGTGTCATCACTATACCCGATGCAACCACCTACATCGGGCAATACGCTTTTTATGGTGTGAAAAGTCAGGAACTGACCATTGGTGAAGATATGATGACTATCGGTGGCAATGCCTTCTGGAATTGTCCCAATTTATCGACAGTTTATTTCAATGCGGTGAACTGTACAACAATGAATACTTCTTCATCTTATTCTGTTTTCAATACGGGTACAAGCAACGGAGGAGCTACACCAATTGTTACCTTGACCATCGGTGAGAATGTGACCAATATTCCAGACTATGCTTTTAGATCCAGTCCGAATCTTATAGAAGTTTTGCTTTTACCCAGTGAATTAACTAATATTGGAGATTATGCTTTTGATGGTTGTAGTGGCTTTACGGGCGATTTGGTTTTTCCGAACACAGTATCTACCATAGGTCAATATGCTTTCAGGAATTGTAGCGGCTTCAACGGCACATTGACATTGCCCGTCAATGATGCTTTTAACACCATCAATCAATATACCTTTGATGGTTGCAATGGCTTGATAGGAACTTTGACCATTCCAACCAATGTCACTTCAATAGGAAGTTACGCGTTCCAAGGTTGCAGCAGTTTCACGGGCGAGCTTATGCTCCATGATGCCATCACTTCTATCGGTAGCTACGCTTTCTACGGTTGTACTAATATCCCCGAGTTGACTATCGGGAAAGGTGTAACTTCCATTGGTGGCTATGCCTTTTGGAACTGTCCCAATATGGCTACAGTTCATTTCAACGCGACAAACTGTACCTCCATGGTTACCAATTGGTCCTATTCGGTCTTCAACAGCGGCACAAGCAACGGAGGTTCTTCACCCATAGTTACCTTGACTATCGGCTCCAATGTGACCAATATTCCCAATTATGCGTTTAGGTATAGCAACCGTATGACGTGCGACCTTGATATCCCTAATTCCGTCACTTCCATCGGACAATACGCGTTCGCCAATTGTAGCGGAAAGGATGTGAGCATCGGAAATGGTGTCACCACTATTGGGAACTACGCTTTTAATAACAGCAGTGGTATTCATGGCACCTTGCTGCTGGGCAATGCCATCGCCACCATCGGTGAATATGCTTTCTCGGGCTGCACCGGCTTTACGGGCGACTTGGTCATCCCGAATGCGGTCACCAATCTTGGTCAATATGCTTTCCGGGGCTGTAGCGGATTCAGCGGCACTCTCATTATCGGCAGCGGCGTACAGACCATCAATCAATACACCTTTGCCGACTGCCCTGGGTTTGCGGGAGCTTTGATCGTAGGCACGCAAGTCAATAACATCGGCAATTATGCCTTCCAAAATTGTAGCGGTTTTGCGCTGCTGATCACTGAAAACCCCAACCCCGTGACAGCGCAAAGCACTTCCTTCACCAATATGACCTACAGCATCCCGGTGTATGTCCCAGATGGTCTGGTCAACAATTACCGTAACGCTACCGGTTGGAATGTCTTCACAAATTACATTGAACAATTTACTTTCTGGCAGGAGCTTGATAACGACAACTGGTCGGACGAGATCAACTGGCTGTCGAATGCCTTGCCTACGGAGAATGATGTGGTTTGTATCGCCTATAACTGCAACCTCGATATTGATGTGAACGTGCTCCATGTGTATGTGCTTAACATCAACGATGAGCTTACAGTGAAAAGCGGCAAGACCCTCACCACCACCTACGGCATGGGTATCATCCAGCCTTCGCAGTTTATTCTGGAAGAGGGCAGCCAACTCGTCAACAACCTCCCTGGCCTCAACGGCACAGTGCAAAGGCGTGTCAACAGCTATGGTGTCAACGACGGCTGGTATTCCATCGCGGCTCCCGTCTTTGGTGGAATGCCCGTCAATGGCATCACTACAGGCACCTATGACCTCTATGCTTACGACGAGCCGACCCATTATTGGATGAACGAAAAGATCAACAACGATCTCACCACGCTCACCCCTGGACAGGGCTATCTGTATGCCAACCAAAATACCCAAACCATCTCGTTGGCAGGCCAGCTGATCGCCTCCAACGCCGAGATCTCCATCCCGGTTTCATACACCGATCATGAGCTGCCAGGCCTGAATCTGGTGGGCAACCCTTACACTAACAACATCAGTATCGGTAATGTCACCCTCAACGGTACACCGCTCACCGCCTATTATAAGGCTATCGGTGGAAGCAACTTCGTGCCTTACACCGATGCCGATGACGAACCCATCCAGCCCGGCGAAGGTTTCCTCGTGGTGGTGGACGAAGAAGGCACCTTGACATTCTCGCCCACAGTGGCCCGTGATGTCCGTGACGGCTATGTGAGACTCATGCTGAGTCGCGAGGGACAAGTCTGCGACCGAGCTTATCTGTCGATGAACCACGGCAACACCCTTGGCAAGCTCCAATCCGCTTTTGGTCAAGGCCAGCTCTATTTCCTGCAAGACGGCGAACGTCGCGCGATGGCCGACCAGCGCAAGGAAGCCAGCCTTCGTTTCGAACCTTCCACCACCGCGACTTTCATCATTGAAGCTTCGCTGTTGAATACGGAAGTGGACTACCTGCACTTGATCGACCATCTTACGGGCAGCGACATCGACCTTCTCGAAACCCCCAGTTATACCTTTGAAGCGGATTTGGAAGATGCGTCCGATCGTTTTTCCTTGGCCTTTGCTCCCCATGCCACGCAAGAGGGTAGGTCGGGTGACAACGAACTCGACGGCAGGTTCATGATGCCTTATCACAATGTGAACGATGACCAGAACGCTTTCTACAATGTCTTCGTGATCGTCGCCTCGGCGGATGCAGCTGCGAACGGCTCGGTGACAGGTTCGGGCAACTATCCTCGCGGCGCTGCCTGCACCCTGACCGCCTCGCCCAACACGGGTTATACCTTTGTCAACTGGACGAAGAATGATGTGGTGGTCTCCGAAACGCCCACCTACAGCTTCGTGGTCACCGACGGAGGAACCTATGTGGCTCATTTCTATCACGGCTATAAGGTGACGGCCTCCGCTGACGCGGATGTCGCCGGCACGGTGACGGGTGCGGGCTTCTATGAAAATGGTGCCTCCTGCACGCTCACAGCGGCTCCTGAATCGGGTTATAAGTTCTATTGCTGGACTCAAGGGGAGGGACTTGTGGTATCCACGACCGCCAGCTATAACTTCACAGTAACGGAGGATGTAGCATATGTGGCTCATTTCCTTGAAAGCTCTGACAATACCACCATTGAATCCGGCACGGTGACGGTGACCGCTACGGCCAACGATGCCGAGGGTGGCACGGTGGATGGCGGTGGCGCCTATCTCATCAATTCCACCTGTACCCTTACCGCGGTGGCCAACATCGGCTATATGTTCTCCAACTGGACGAAAGACGATGAGGTGGTCTCCACCAGCGCGACTTACAGCTTCACAGCATTGGAGGATGCTGAGCTGGTGGCCAATTTCGTTGAGAAAGACGGCAACACCGTCCAAACCACTGCCCTCACGGAAGGCTGGAACTGGTATTCCACTTATGTGGAGCAAGATGGCATAGAAGGCTTGGCGCAGTTAGAGACGAGTTTGGGCAGCAATGGTGTCATTATCAAATCGCGCAGCAATGGTTTCGTCACCAACTTTGGACCCTTCTGGTCGGGTTCTCTGGTTGGTATCGACAACATGTCCACCTATCTGGTCCAGACGACTTCGGCCTGTGAGATGACCATCACAGGCAATGCCGCCACGGCGACTGCTTATCCGATTACTTTGACACCTGGCTGGAGCTGGATTGGCTATCCCAGCGGATCTTCAATGAGTGTCAGCACTGCTTTGGCAGGCATCACTCCTTTGGAAGGTGACATGTTGAAGACACGCGAGAGTTTCTCGACATATTCGCCGGGTGTGGGCTGGGTAGGCTCTTTGCAGACCATCACCCCAGGTATGGGCTTGATGTATGAGTCGCACAGCACGGGTGAACTCACCTTGATCTATCCCGAACCTTCCAAGTCGGATTTGTTGCTGGAGAACCTCACCGCGCAGCACAACTATTGGAAGCCCGCCATGCAGGCTTATCCATATAACATGACGGTGGTGGCGGTCGTGGAACTCGACCATGCTGCGGCGCAGTCCACCCAGTACGAGCTGGCCGTCTTTGCCAACGACGAATGCCGAGGCAGCGCGAAGTTGCAGTATGTGGCCGCTATGGATCGTTATTTGGCCTTCTTGACGGTCTTTGGTGAAAAAACGGCAGATTTGCGTTTCGCACTCTATGATGCTGAGACTGGAATGGAATATAGTGACGCGAACCAAGAACTTGCCTTTGTCGCCGATGATCATGTGGGCAGCCTCCGTGATCCTTACACGGTCCAGTTCAAGGGCATGACCGCCTTGCAGGAAACCGACAACCTTATCCAGGTGTACCCGAATCCGGTGGGACAAGGCCAGATGTTCAACATCGGTCAGTCGGCAGAAGAACTTGGCGAGGTGCAGATCGAGTTTGTCAACGCGCTGGGTGCTGTCGTCTCCACGGAGAAAGCAATGCAGCTGCCTGTTTCTGTCAAGGCTCCCGATGCAGCGGGTGTTTACATTTTAAGAATCTCTGTGAACGGAAAGGGAGTCCGTTACGGAAAACTGATTGTCAAATAAAGTGAGGTTTTTTGCGCTATGAAAAGAATCTTGCTTCTTATACTGTTGATTAGCGTTGCATTCGGTGCAAAGGCCAATCATTGGACACCCAATTCGGGTCCTTATGCCAATACGGCCACAGTGATCGGTGTCATCCGGATTGACGGCGTTGAGCAGACTTCGACGACCATTGAAGTCGGAGCGTTTCAAGGTGATGAATGCCGGGGCAGCGCGATGCCGATCTATGTGTCACAGATCGACCGTTACATCTTGTTCATGTCCCTTTATGGCAACGACGGCGATATGCTGAGCTTCCGTCTTTATGACCACACCCTTAATCAGGAGCTTTCCGTATCTTGTTCCAACACCGTTACCTTTGCGGCTAATGGCACCTATGGCTCAGGGGCGAGTCCGTATGTGCTGAGTTTTGAGCGGGTGATCATCACGCATGCCATCACTGCCGCTGTCGATCCCGTTGAGGGAGGCTCTGTCACGGGAACTGGTACCTATGAACAAGGTACCGCTGCCACACTGACTGCCACCGCTGCCACTGGCTATACCTTCGTCAACTGGACTGAGGACGGCGTGGTGGTATCTGCCGACATGGTGTATAACTTCACAGTGACCGGGCCACGTGATCTCGTCGCCCATTTCAGCCTCAACCACTATGAGGTCTCGGCTGCGGTCAACCCCTCTGCGGGAGGTTCCGTCACAGGTGCGGGGTCCTACAACCACGGCTCTTCCGCCACCTTGACCGCCACTGCTGCCACTGGCTATACCTTCGTCAATTGGACAGAGGATGATGTCGAGGTCTCCACCAGTGCCACCTATACCTTCACGGTGACGGAGACAAGGAGTCTCGTTGCTCATTTCAGCCTGAACCAATATGAGATCACGGCTTCGGTCGATCCTGATGCGGGTGGCATAGTGACGGGTGCAGGCTCTTACGACTACTACACTGCCGCCACGTTGACCGCCACTGCTGCCACAGGTTATACTTTCTTGAATTGGACAGAGGATGGCGTGACGGTCTCCAGCAATCCCTCCTATACCTTCACGGTGACCGGCGCGAGGACGCTGGTGGCTCATTTCACCTTGGATACCTATTACATTGTCGTTTCCGCCGATCCTATGGAAGGCGGTGCTGTCACTGGTGCAGGGAGTTTCCACTATGGCTCTACAGCTGTTATAATAGCTACTGCAGCCACGGGTTATACCTTTGTCAACTGGACGGAAAACGGGGAGGTGGTATCCACGAATCCCGCCTATACCTTCACGGTGACGGGACATAGGATTCTCACTGCAAACTTCCTCTCTGAGGAGGAAGGTGGTCATTGGATTCCTAATACAGGTGCTTATGCCAACACAGCCACCTTGATAGGCGTGATTCAGATTGACGGCGTGGAGCAGACCTCGATGGCTTTTGAGGTTGGAGCTTTCTGCGGTGACGAATGTCGAGGCAGTGGGATGCCGATGTTTGTTCCCCAGTTGAACCGTTATATCCTGTTCATGACGCTTTATGGCAACGACGGCGATGTGTTAAGTTTCCGCCTCTACGACCATGATCTCGGACAGGAATCCAACTTGATCTGTACCAACACGCTGACCTTTGAGGCGAACGGCATCATCGGATCGGGTTCAGGTCTTTATGTGTTGAATTTTGAGCATGATGCCTCTTTCTATGCTATCGAAGCCACTGCTGATCCCTCTGAAGGAGGCGCAATTACGGGGGCGGGATCCTACCTCGCTGGTACTACCGTCACTTTGATCGCTACCGCCGCCACGGGTTATACCTTTGTTCAATGGACGGAGAACGGAGTGGAGGTCTCTGCCGATCCCGCTTACACTATTACGGTGACAGAAGACAGAACTCTTGTCGCTCATTTCAGTTTGAACAGTTATGAAATCACTGCCATGACCGATCCTATGGAGGGAGGGACTGTAGCGGGGGCTGGCTCATTCGACCATGGAACTACCGCAACGTTGACTGCCACCGCTGCCCCAGGTTATACCTTTATTCATTGGACCGAGAACGGCGAAGAGGTCTCTGCTGATTTGGTTTATTCCTTCGTGGTGACGGAAGACAGGGAACTCGAGGCTCATTTCAGCCTAAATAACTATGAGGTCACTGCTGCTGTTGATCCTGTTGCTGGAGGTGTTGTGACGGGTGCGGGTTCCTATGACCATGGCACTACTGCCACCTTGGTTGCCACTGCCTCCACGGGCTATGCCTTTGTGCATTGGACGGAAGATGGCGAGGAGGTCTCCACCGAACCTGTCTATACTTTCACGGTGATGGAATCCAGAAATCTTGTTGCCTGTTTTAGTTTGAATAGTTATGAAATTGTTGCCTCTGCCAATCCAGATGCAGGGGGCAACATCATGGGTGCCGGAGCCTATGACCATGGCGTCACTGCCACGTTGATTGCCACCGCAGCCTCGGGCTATACTTTCGTTCGTTGGACTGAGGATGGCACAACGGTCTCGACCAATCCGGAATATTCCTTCACTGTGTCGTGCTCAAGGACGCTGGTCGCTCACTTTAGCTTGAACACCTATTATATTGTAGTATCCTCCGACCCGATGGAAGGTGGAGCCGTCATGGGTGCGGGAAGCTACGACTATGGCTCCACTGCTATCTTGACTGCGTCTGCCGCAACGGGCTATACCTTTGTCAACTGGACTGAGAACGGAGAGGAGGTCTCCACCAATGAAACCTATACTTTTACCGTTACAGGACATAGGACCCTCACAGCGCATTTCATTGCAGAGGAGGTAAGCAGCCATTGGACTCCCAGCATGGGTTCGTATGCAAACACTGCCACTTTGATCGGTGTTATCCAGATCGACAGTGTGGAGCAGGCTACAGCGAACCTTGAGGTGGGCGTCTTCTGTGGCGACGAATGTCGTGGTAGTGGGGTGCCGATGTATGTTCCTCAGCTTGACCGTTATATCCTGTTCATGACGTTATATGGCAACGATGGCGATGTGCTGGATTTCCGGCTCTATGACCATGAGCTTGGCCAGGAATGTGACCTGACTTGCGCCACCACCTTGACCTTCGAGGCAAATGGCATTATAGGATCAGGTTCTGACCTCTATGTGCTGAATTTCATGCATGTGTTGCCTACCTATGAGATCACCGTCACTCTTGATCCTGCTGAAGGCGGCACGGTGACGGGTGCCGGCATCTATACTTTCGGTTCAACTGCCACGCTGACCGCCACTGCCGCTACAGGTTATACCTTTATTAATTGGACGGAGGACGGTGAGGAGGTCTCCAGTGCTTCCGTCTGTGCCTTAACGGTGACGGAAGATCATCATTATGTCGCGAATTTCTTTGAGATTGTGATTGATTCCACCAACCATTGGATCCCTCAAACCTCCTATCCCGATCATTTTATGCTGATTGGCGTTATTCAGCTTCAAGAGGTGGAGCAGCGTACCACTACCCTTGAGGTGGGCGTGTTCTGCGGTGATGAATGTCGTGGCAGCCAGCAACCTGTGTATTATCCCGATGTCGATCGTTATCTGTTATGGCTTACCATCTACGGTCAGGAGGGTGATGAACTCATCTTTAAGCTCTTCAACCATGACAACGGTGAAGAGGTGGAGGTGCAGCTTTCGGAGTCGCTTGCCTTCAACACTGAGGGCTATGGTACTCTTTCAAATCCTTATGTGTTAGACTTCAAGGCAACAGCGACAGGGCTTCCCATTGAGGTGCCTATCACCCTTATTTCGGGATGGAACTGGATTAGCTGCATGCTCACCACGGAGACCCCAATAGAAGAAGCTTTGAGGCAATTGATTCCCAGTGATGGCGACATGATCAAAGGTCAGGGTGCCAACAGCACTTACGACTCGGTGGCAAAAGAGTGGGTAGGCACGCTTAGGACATTGATTCCTGGTCAGGGCTATATCTATTTGCGTAATGGAGGGTCGACGACGTTTGTCTATCAGTGACGAATCGCCTTTTTTATTCACACCCTCTTTTGTTCGGTGTGATCTTTTCCCTTTAAGAACTAAAAGAAAGATGCTCAAAGGCGTGTCCGTATTCTGGTGTCTTTGGAGACGCTCCACTCCGTTCCGCTTACAATGACGTACCCACCGATGGCTATCGCTAGCAAAGAACATCTATCGGTCCGAATCTTGCTTCAAAAACTCCTTAGCCAAGGCGTTCACGGCATTCACATCGATGGGCTCCAAGATGATTTCCTCGGGTTCCAGATCCAGCAGAAACTGCATGTAGTGGGGAAGTGTCAACAACAGGCCGTCCCTGCCAATGTTGTAGTCGCCAAACTTAATCGCATGATACACATCATACTTGTCTGGATGTTTCAGTGCGGTTGATATACTCTTTGCTTTAGCCGTTTTGGCTTTGACCTCAACGGGAACGCACTCTCTTTTGTAGTTGATTAGGAAGTCCAACTCCATGCCCGACTCCTTACGGTAGTAATAAAGGTTCTGCTCTTTCTTGTGAAGCGTATCCGCCATTAAGTTCTCGTAGATGGCACCCTTGAAGCCGCCAAGATTGCCTTGAATGACATCGTTTCGGGTGCTGCCTCCAAGCATGGTGACCAGCAGGCCGATGTCGGTGACATACACTTTGAAAACCGACTCGATGGCGTTGCCTTCCATCGGTAGGCCCGTTGCTTCGGTATTGTAGCAGCAGGACAGCCGTTCCGTGTGCATTTGCCCGGATCGTTCGGCAACGCCACCGTCGAGGTTGTCGACGTGATGGGACGCACCGTTGTTACCCGTGTTTGCGCCGCGCCAACCGTAACCGCGCCAACCGTCCCTGGCGTGTACATCGTCCGTGTCACGGGCGAACAAGGCCAGACCCAATATGGAAAAATTATCGTCAAATAACAAACACCTATTATATAATAACAGATAACCATGAAAAGACATATTTTATTTCTTGTCCTCGTCCTTACCAATGGTTGGCTTCTCGCCAACCATTGGACTCCGGTCAGCGCGCCCTACGCGAACAACATGAACATGACGGCGGTACTCCAGATCGACGGAACGGAACAGCAGTCCACCAATCTCGAGTTGGGGGTGTTCTGTGGCGATGAGTGCCGCGGCAGCCAACTGCCCACCCTCTTCCCGCCCACGCAGCGTTACGTGGTACAGGTGACCGTCTTCGGCGAGCTGGGCGACGAGCTCACCTTCAAGCTCTACGACCACGGCACGGGACAGGAGCTCGACCTCGACTCTCCCGCGGCGGTGACCTTCGTCGCCGACGGCTACGGCACCCTGGGCAGCCCCTACGTGCTGGCGTTCACCTCGTCGGCTCCCGGCCCGGGATTCGACCCGAGCGGCCTGGTGATCGAGCTTTATCCCGGCTGGAATTGGATCAGCTTCCTGTCGTTGACGGAGATGAGCATCGAGGCGGCTTTCACCAACCTCACTCCGGGCGATGGCGACCAGGTGAAGAGCCAGACGGGCTACAGCATCTACAACGCCGAAAACGGTCTGTGGGAAGGCACGCTGAGGAGCTTCCAGCCCGGACGAGGACTGATCTACCTCAACAACTCAAATACGACTAGGAGCTTTACTTATCCAGGAAGGTGAGAGCGGTAGCACAGCAACAGCACACCTTATTATATTAATTGAAAGTGGAAAGTGGAAAGTGGAAAGTTTTTTCGGCTAAATAATTCGTTTAATTCGCCGGCCATCCCTTCCTTTCGCCGTCCAAAAATTCGCTTAATTCGCTTAATTCGCCGACAAAAACCCGCCTGATTCGCCGTTCCCGCCGCGTCGGGGCGAAAAATTCCCGTCTGTAACCCGCTGTCAATCAGCGATGAGAAAAATTTTTGAAAAAAAA
>JAEEGL016959302.1_pt1 | contig 72202 bp, 56 predicted proteins | sample 9134231 | NCBI WGS metagenome assembly JAEEGL01 (sample SAMN16246548, study PRJNA631951) | gut metagenome | biome: gut microbiome; feature: rumen; material: fiber-attached | host: Bos | place: Iran: Karaj | collected 2018-10
CTTTTTTCTCTTAGTTGTTGGCCTTGCATTGCTTGATGGAATAAAGGGAACGGATGCGGACTTAAGTTTCAGTATCCTGACGGAACTTAAGCTTTTGGGTGTGGGTGTTGTTGCTGCTGCAACCATGGTAATACCCGGAGTGAGTGGTTCGATGATGCTGATGCTTATGGGCTATTATGAGCCTGTCATTTCTGCCATCAATTCCACGGTAGATGCTCTTCGTGCGATGGATATGGATGGGCTTATGTCCGGAGTACTTGTACTGGCTCCTTTAGGTATAGGTGTAGTGGCAGGAATATTTGTGATCGCAAAGATCATAGAATGGCTTTTTAATAAATTTGCAACTGTTGTCTATTGGTGCATCATCGGTCTGATAGCGGCTTCCCCCATTGCGATAATCATAATGAACATTGATATATTTGCCGGGATCAACGCAGTGGTTGTTATTACAGCTGTTGTAGCTCTGGCTGTGGGATGTGTCATTGCATATTTTCTCGGCGGTGATGTGAAAAAAGATAAAGAGGATGGTGCCCCGGCAGATGAGTGATGTCCGGAAATCCAAACCTGCCTGGCAGGATATTGCCGCATATGCTGTTATAGCGGTGATGTCGGTTCTCATCATGTTTAATTTTGATGAGAATACTTTCTGGTATGATGAATGCTGCACTATATCATTTATAAGACTGCCCAGGTCATTTGGCGATCTTATATACATATTCTTAAAGGATGAGGTAACAAATCCTCCTCTTTATGATATTTTTTTATACTTCTGGTACAGGCTGGTCCCGCATGATCAGACCTGCCTTCTTTTTCCGAATCTTTTGTTTTATGATTGCGGACTGTTTTTTCTGATAAAGACAGTGAAAAGAATAAGTGAGGATAAAAATATCCCGTTATTTCTTTCAATGTCTGCTCTTATCAATTCCTTCGCATTAAGATCTGTGATATTTGAGTTAAGAAGCTATGCGCTTCTTTATATGTTTGCGTCGATCCTGATATATCTTTTGGTGATAAATGAAATATGCAAAAGACCGGGGAAGCTTTCACATTTTATGCAAGGGGTTGTTATGCTCTGCATTTCCCTGACGCATTATTTTGGCCTGCTTTTTGCGGGGACAATATTCCTTTCGGCACTCCTACTGCGCATTATCAGAAAGGAAAAGAAAGGCACGGCATCGTTTCTTGTCTCACAGATATTTCCGTTTGTGTTGGCAGGGGCTTGGCTTATAGCAGCCATGCTAAACAAGGAGAAATCTGTTGCAACATTCTGGGTTGCACCTCCGGGCCTCAAAGACATAATAGGTGTTATAAACTCTGTGCTTGGACGAAATGAAATATTCACTGTCATATCTTGTGTTGCCATATTGGCTTATCTGATCTGTATGATGCTCCGCAGGGTTGGGGGTGAAGCATTTGTTTTGTTTATTACTGCCTTATCATGCAGTATGGCTGTGTTTTTGGCAGACCTTGTCTACAGCGCGTTTATCAATCCTGCAGGCGGACTCTTTGTTCCCCGATATTTCGTGGCAGTGATGCCATGTGTTCAGCTGCTGACTGCTTTTTCTTTTTCCGGCTTGACTGGGTTTTTCTGTGAAAAAACGAAGAAGAAGACGGCTGTTTGTGCGGTGGCAGCTGCTGCAATTGCTGTGATACTTATCGCAGGAGGCGCAAAACGCATATATGAAGCCTTTAATGAATACATAAACGAAGGGCTTTCCGCAGAAGAGATCTATGAGTTCATGGATGAACACGGAGATGAGGCGGCGACTGTTGTCAAGGAACGTGACGGTGTTATGGATGCTTATGCTGCCGATGGATGGATAGAATACTATTTCAGGGAGCAAGGAAGAAAAGTCTACAGTTCCGATGATACGGATCAATATTCCGATCGTAAGTATCTGGCATTCTTCCCTCAGGATCCGGAGGAGTATATGGATGAAGATTTCATGTCCGGATATACAGAGATCGAGAGAGGTTTCTATATGAAACGTAATGCTAAATGAAGGGACTGTTTATGATATAATCAAGGCTATGGATACGTATATGAGCTTTGCGGAAGTGTATGACTCCCTTATGGAAGATGTGCCTTATGATGAGTGGCACAAAAGGATAAAAAGACACCTCTGTGAAAATGGAATAAAAGACGGACTGGTCCTGGATCTTGCATGCGGTACGGGAGTCATGACAGAGCTTCTGGCATCGGATGGTTATGATATGACCGGTATAGACATGTCTCCTGAAATGCTTGAACAGGCCGGGCTTAAAAAGGAACAGTCGGGACATGATATCTTATATCTCTGTCAGGATATGCGTGAATTTGAGCTGTACGGAACCGTACGGGCGATAGTATGCGTATGTGACAGTCTGAATTACATACTGAAAAAGGATGAGCTTACGGAAGTCTTCAGACTGGTGAATAACTATCTGGACCCTTCAGGCTTATTTTTATTTGATATAAACACAGTTCACAAATACAGGGATGTGATCGGTGATACGGTGATCGCTGAGAACAGAGATGAATGCAGCTTTATCTGGGAGAATTATTATGATCCGGATGAAAAACTCAATCAGTATGATCTGTCACTCTTTATCAAAGATGAAGAAAGCGGACTCTACAGGAGACAGGATGAGACTCATCTTCAAAGGGGATATGAGTTAAGAGATATAGAAGAAGCACTTGAGGCGTCAGGGCTTAAGCTTATGGCTGTATATGATGCAGACAAAAGTGAAGAGGGGAAGGATCCTGTTCCGGTGGGTGACGATACTGAAAGGATTTTTGTGATAGCTCAGGAATCAGGCAAGTGAGAACAGATGCGGAGGAAGATATGAAACACGGTTTTATAAAGGTGGCGGCAGTCACACCAAAGATAAAGGTTGCAGATCCGGAATATAATGCATCGGTATGCATTGAAGAAATAAAGAAAGCAGCGACAAAAGGCTGCCGCATAATAGTTCTTCCGGAACTTGTTTTGACCGGATATACCTGTGGGGATCTTTTTCTTCAGGAAACACTTATAAGCGAAGCAAAGGAACAGTTATGTCGTGTTATCCTTGAGACAAAGGATATAGATGCGCTTATCTTTATCGGACTTCCGATGGAAGTGGGCGGAAAATTATACAATGTTGCTGCAGCATTTTCACATGCATCGGTTCTTGGATTTATTCCCAAAAGAAAGTTGCCTTCATATTCGGAATTCTATGAGCAGAGGCATTTTGCTGAGGGCAACGGAGATGCTCTTTTTGTGGACTTTGCGGGACAGACTGTTCCGTTTGGCGGTGATCTTCTTTTCCAGGCTGATGTGATAGATGGTCTTTGCATAGGATGTGAGATATGCGAGGATCTGTGGGCACCTGATACTCCCTCTACTGCGCTTGCCATGGCAGGAGCAACGGTTATCGTGAATCTGTCTGCATCCAATGAAACTGTAGGCAAAGCAGAGTACAGAAGAAATCTTGTTTCCATGACAAGTTCCAGACTGCTTTGCTCATATATTTACTGCAGTGCGGCTGAAGGTGAGTCGACTCAGGATCTTGTATTCTCCGGACACAATATCATTTGTGAGAACGGCAAGATACTTTCCGAGTCCGGAAGATTTAAGGCGGAGTGCATTACTGCTGATATAGATATAAAGAGACTTATCATGGAACGCAGACGTATGACGACTTTTAATGTTCCGCTGATGAGTGATGACGGATTTACAAGGATAGGTTTTGAACTTGAGAAATGCGATACGGAACTTGAACGTGTGTATGATCCTGCTCCATTTGTTCCTGCCAGTGAGGAAAAGAGAGCGGCGCGCTGTGATGAGATCCTTTCAATACAGAGTTATGGTCTTAAGAAGAGACTTGAACATACAGGCATTAAGAAAGCTGTAGTGGGAGTATCGGGAGGTCTTGATTCGACTCTGGCACTTTTGGTTACCGCAAGGGCTTTTGATATGGCAGGTCTTTCCAGAGATGGGATAATCGCTGTGACAATGCCTTGTTTCGGAACAACTTCCAGGACAAAGAATAATGCGGTGACTCTTTCTGAAGCGCTTTCCTGTGAGCTTAGAACTGTTGATATAGCCCGATCGGTAACACAGCATTTTGAGGATATCGGTCATGACATGAATGATCACAGCGTTACTTACGAGAACGGACAGGCAAGAGAACGTACACAGGTCCTTATGGACATAGCTAATAAGGAAAATGCGCTTGTTATCGGAACCGGCGATATGAGTGAACTTGCACTTGGATGGGCAACATATAACGGCGATCATATGTCTATGTATGGGGTGAATGCAGGCGTGCCTAAAACTCTGGTAAGACATCTGGTTGCTTATTATGCGGATATCTGCAATGATGCGGTTCTTTCTTCGGTTCTTAAGGATGTGCTTGATACTCCGGTAAGTCCGGAGCTGCTTCCTCCCGAAAACGGGACCATATCACAGAAGACAGAGGATCTGGTTGGACCTTATGAGCTGCATGATTATTTCCTTTATTACATGCTGCGTGCCGGTTTTGCACCGGATAAGATATTCAGGATCGCACTTACAAGCTTTGAGGGACGGTATGACAGGGAAACCATACTCAAATGGTTGAATGTATTCTACAGAAGATTTTTTGCACAGCAGTTTAAACGTTCATGCCTTCCTGACGGACCCAAAGTGGGTTCGGTTGCGGTATCGCCGCGTGGGGATCTGCGCATGCCTTCAGATGCATCGAGAGCGGCATGGCAGAAGATACTGGATGGACTTAAATAATTAAGATCATATTCTTTGGAGGCACAGATAAATGCAGTTTGCAGACAGATTGAACAGATTCGGCGCGGAAATATTCGCCGCACTCAATCAGAAGAAACTTGAACTTGAGGCAGGAGGACGTAAGGTTTACAACATGAGTGTGGGAACACCTGATTTTGTAACACCTGAACATATAAGAAAAGCACTTGCCGAAGCGGCAATGGATCCCGAAAACTGGAAGTATTCGCTTCGTGATATTCCTGAACTGCTGGATTCGGTATGCAGATATTATAAAAAGCGATACGGAGTTGATATAGAACCGTCGCAGGTGATGAGCTGTTACGGAACACAGGAGGGTGTAGGACATCTTGCACTTGCGCTTTGTAATAAAGGAGATATCGTACTGCTTCCTGATCCCTGCTATCCTGTTTTTCAGGCAGGAAATTTTCTTGCTGAAGCAGAACCATATTATTATCCGCTTACAAAGGAAAATGATTTCCTTCCGGATGTGAGATCGATCCCGGAGGATGTTGCAAGGAAAGCCAAATATATGATAGTCAGCCTTCCGGCCAACCCTGTCGGTGCGATCGCTAAGCCTGGGATCTATGATGAGATAGTTGAATGGGCAAAAAAATATGATGTGTTCATTGTTCATGATAATGCCTACAGCGATATCATTTTTGACGGTATAGAGGGACACAGTTTTCTTGCAACTCCGGGTGCGCTTGATATAGGTGCGGAGTTCTTCAGTCTTTCAAAATCGTTTGATGTCACCGGTGCGCGTATAAGTTTTCTTATCGGACGCAAGGATGTGGTTGATGCAGTAAGACTTCTCAGAAGCCAGATCGATTTCGGTATGTTTCTTCCGATACAAAAGGCGGCCATTGCTGCTCTTGACGGACCACAGGAAATGGTAAAGGAGCAGTGCAATGATTACCAGAAGAGAAGGGATGCACTTTGCGGAGGTGCCAGAAAGATAGGCTGGAACATACCGGATACAAAGGGGAGCATGTTCGTATGGGCTCCAATTCCTGAAAAGTATGATTCAAGCATGACATTCTGCATGGATCTGCTTAATAAAGCGGGAGTTCTTTGTACACCGGGTGCAAGCTTTGGCCCTCATGGAGAAGGATATGTAAGATTTGCTCTTGTCCTTCCTCCCAAACAGATAGAGGAAGCTCTTCAGGCGATAAAGAACGCGGGAGTGCTTGGTTAATTTGCAAATTAGGATCTTAGAAAAGGAAATATGATGAAAATAGCCGGAAGAGAGATTGGAAAAAATAATCCCGCATATATCATCGCGGAGATGTCTGGAAATCACGGTGGAAGCCTTGATCGTGCAAAAGAGATAATACATGCCGCAAAAGAAGCGGGGGCTGACTGTATCAAGATACAGACCTATACGGCAGATACGCTTACAATAGACTGCAGCAATGAATATTTCAGGATAAAGGGCAGTGCATGGGATGGAGAGAATCTCTATTCTCTTTATAAGAGAGCATATACCCCCTGGGAATGGCATGAGGAGCTTAAGGCAGAAGCAGATAAGCTTTCGATCGATTTCTTTTCCACACCGTTTGATAACAGCGCAGTGGATTTTCTCGAAAAGATAGGCATAGGATTTTATAAAATTGCTTCTTTTGAACTTGTTGATATACCGCTTATAAAGTATGTTGCCAAAACAGGCAAGCCGATTATTATGAGTACAGGAATGGCAACACTTGCAGAGATAGAGACAGCGGTGGATGCGATACGTAATGAAGGAAATGATCAGGTAGCTCTTCTTAGATGTGCCAGCGCATATCCGGCTGTAACGGATGAAATGAATCTGAGAACGATGCAGAATATGGCTGAGACATTTAACGTGCCGGTCGGACTTTCCGATCATTCATATGGTTCTGTAGGTGCTGTAACAGCTGTTGCTTTGGGAGCATCGATCATTGAAAAGCATTTTTGCATGGGACGTGAGATAGAGACAGCTGATTCCTCATTCTCAATGACGCCTGATGAGTTTGCTGCAATGGTAAAAGATGTAAGACAGGCAGAGAAGGCAATCGGCAGAGTTAAGTACGGCGCATCTAAACAGGAGAAAGACAGTCTTGCATTTAGAAGATCCATTTTTGCGGTAAAAGATATAAAAGCAGGTGAGAAGCTTTCGGAGGATAATATAAGGGTGATCAGACCGGGATACGGAATGGAACCTAAGTATTATGAAGAACTGATAGGACAGACCGCGCTGGATGACATAGAAAGAGGAACACCGCTAAAATGGGGAATGTTCAGATAAAGACAGGAGAATTACTATGAAAAAGATACTTGCAGTTATAGATATGCAGAATGATTTTATTGATGGAGCTCTTGGTACCAAAGAGGCTGAAGCGATAGTAGATGCAGTAAAGGAAAAGATCCTTGGTTTTGACGGAGAAGTGATCTATACGCTGGATACACATAGTGATGATTATATGAATACACAGGAAGGGAAATATCTTCCGGTGCCGCATTGTATCAAGAATACAGCCGGTTGGGAACTTAATACCAAGATAAAGGATGCTCTTTTGTCTGTGAATGCCAGGGGCTTTGAGAAGCCGACTTTTGGAAGTACTTCTCTGGTTGAGTTTCTGAAATCTTTTGATGCTTCAGAGGGGATAGAGAGCATAGAGTTTGTGGGGCTTTGTACTGATATATGTGTTATATCAAATGCTCTTTTGGTAAAGGCAAGTTTTCCTGAGATTAATTTAATCTGCGATCCTTTATGTTGTGCGGGAGTGACGCCCGAAAAGCATGAGGCTGCACTTGAGACGATGAGAAGCTGCCAGATACAGATGGCATAATTTAAGTTTATTCAATTTAAGGAGACGATCGATATGTTCAGAACAATGAGAAGGTTTAAACAGCAGCTTCCTGATGCGGAAACTGAACAGATACTTGAAGAAGGAAAGACGGGAGTTCTTGGTGTAATAGGAGATGACGGCTATCCGTATACAGTCCCCTTAAATTATCTGTATAAGGATGGAAAGATAGTCTTTCATGGAGCAAAGCAGGGCCATAAATATGATGCGATGAAGAACTGCGATAAGGTTTCTTTTACCGTGATATCAGTTGACGAGGTCATTCCCGAGAAAGTTACAAACCGTTATAAGAGTGTGATCGCTTTCGGAAGGGTGAAGGCTGTCGAGGATATGGATGAAGCACTGGAACTGGCCAGAAGCCTTGGTCTTAAGTTCTCTCCGCCTGATGCAGTTGAAGCTGATATAAAGAATACATTCAGAAATATGGTCGTGTACGTTATGACGGTTGAATATAAAACAGGTAAGGAAGGGCTCGAGTTTACTAAAGAACGGGCAAATTAGAAATATTTATACGAATTACTTTTACGAACACTGCGTATAATATAACGTTTTTTTACAAAACTTTATTGACGCAGAAAATAAACAGTATTATTATCGCTACATAAGCAAAGGCGCTTAAGGATATATACCTTAAGTGCCCTTTTTTTATGCTTTAGCGCTGCATGATTAAATAAATATGCGGAAGCGGCAGCGCAGCTACTCGATCAACCAAGGAGGCAACGATGAAAGCTATTGAACACGATGCGTGCGGAATAGGTACGATAGTAAATATCGACGGGCACAAGGACAACAGAGTGCTTGATGATGCATTGCATATTGTCGAAAAACTGGAGCACAGGGCAGGAAAGGATGCATCCGGAAAAGTGGGTGATGGTGTCGGCATACTTACCCAGATCTCACATAAGTTTTTCAAAAAAATCCTTAAGGGTTCAGACATAGAGATAAAGGATGAACGTGATTATGGTATAGGAATGTTCTTCCTTCCTAACGATAAGCTCAAGAGAACCATGTCCCAGAGAATGTTTGAGGTCATTACGGAGAGAAACGGAATGAAACTCCTTGGCTGGAGGAAAGTTCCGGTTCACCCTGAGATACTAGGTGAAACGGCAGTAAACTGCATGCCTGAAATTATGCAGTGTTTTATCGAAAGACCCGCAGATACGGAGCAGGGACTTGATTTTGACAGAAAACTGTATGTCGTAAGACGTGAGTTTGAACAGAGCTCAGAGAATACATATATCTGCTCACTTTCATCAAGGACAATAGTTTACAAAGGTATGTTCCTTGTGGGTCAGCTCAGGAAGTTCTATGACGATCTTCAGGATAAAGATTATGAAACAGCAATAGCTGTTGTTCATTCAAGATTCTCGACCAATACGGTTCCCAGTTGGGAACGTGCTCATCCGTACAGGATGATAGCTCATAACGGTGAGATCAATACTATCCGAGGCAATATCGACAGGATGCTTGCCAGAGAAGAAACAATGCATTCCGAGTTCCTTGATAAGACAGCAGATAAGATACTGCCGGTTGTTAACAGGAACGGTTCCGATTCAGCAATGCTCGATAATACACTTGAGTTTTTCTGCATGAATGGATTGGAGCTTCCGCTTGCACTTATGATGCTCATACCTGAGCCTTGGAAGCACAACAGATTCATGGATGAGGACAGAAGGAATTTCTATCATTACTATGCAACGATGATGGAACCGTGGGATGGCCCCGCAGCTATCATCTTCACAGATGGTGACATGGTAGGTGCCACTCTTGACAGAAACGGATTAAGACCTTCGCGCTACTATGTGACCGATGATGGAAGATTGATACTTTCATCTGAGGTCGGTGTGCTTGATATTCCTGCAGAACATATAGTCAAGAAATCCAGACTCGAGCCCGGCCGTATGCTTCTTGTTGATACAAAGAAGGCCAGGATCATTCCGGATGAAGAGTGTAAGAAAACTTATTCAGGAAGAGCTCCTTATGGTGAGTGGCTTGATCAGCATCTGCTTCATCTTGCAGATCTGGATATACCTAATAAAAAGATCCCCGGACACACACAGGAGATGAGAGACCGTCTTTATAAGGCTTTCGGTTACACATATGAAGATGTAAAGGATCAGATCCTTCCCATGGCAGAAAAAGGTGTTGAGTCTACTCAGTCAATGGGACATGATGTACCGCTTGCAGTTCTGTCCGAAAAGCATCAGCTTCTTTTCTCGTATTTTAAGCAGCTTTTTGCACAGGTTACGAATCCTCCCATTGATTCACTGCGTGAGAAGGTTGTTACGGATACAACTGTATATATCGGCTCGGACGGAAATCTTCTTGAAGAAAAAGGGAATAACTGCAGAGTGCTTGAAGTAAATGATCCCATACTTACGGGTGTGGACATGATAAAGATCAAGTCTCTTAATAAGCCGGGATTCAAGACTAAGGTTGTTTCCATTCTATATTATAAGAATACATCACTTGAGAAAGCGCTCGAAAAACTGACTATAAGTGTTGATCGTGCCTATGCATCAGGCTGCAACATAATAGTTCTTTCGGATCGCGGGATTGATGAGAATCATGTGGCAATACCTTCACTCCTTGCGGTATCTGCTGTCGAGCAGCATCTTGTGAGGATGAAGAAAAGGACTGCTGTTTCTCTTATTGTAGAGAGCGGCGAACCGCGCGATGTGCACCAGTTTGCATGTCTCCTTGGTTTTGGTGCCCGCGCGGTCAATCCTTATCTTGCTCATGAGTGCATTGCTGAACTTATCGACAACGGGATACTGGATAAGGATTATCATACAGCAATCGATGATTACAACATGGCTATACTCGGTGGCATCGTAAAGATCGCTGCTAAGATGGGAATCTCAACACTGCAGTCTTATCAGTCTGCAAGGATATTTGAGGCAGTCGGTATAAACAGCGATGTTATGGATGAATACTTTACCGACACTCTGAGCCTTGTAGGTGGTATCGGACTGAATGAGATAGCAGAGGGTGTGGCTTACAGACATGATCGTGCATTTGATCCTCTTGGACTCGGATTAAATACGGCACTTGAAAGCACGGGCTTCCATAAATTAAGAAGCGGTGATGATAAGGAAGATCATCTGTATAATCCGGCTACGATCATCGCTCTTCAGCAGGCTACACAGAACGGTGATTACAAGAGATTCAAGGAATATACCGCAATGGTCGATGATGCTATCCCTCATACATTAAGAGGCTGCCTTGAATTTGCACCTAAGAATAAGGCAATCTCAATTGATGAAGTTGAGCCTGCTACTGAGATAGTAAAGCGTTTCAAGACCGGAGCAATGTCTTACGGTTCCATTTCACAGGAAGCGCATGAATGCATGGCGATCGCCATGAACAGACTGGGTGCAAAGTCAAATACCGGTGAAGGCGGAGAAGCTGCATCACGATTCGGAACAGAAAAGAATTCTGCAATAAAGCAGGTTGCAAGCGGACGATTCGGTGTTACGGAAGAATATCTTGCAAGTGCTGTGGAGATACAGATAAAAATGGCACAGGGTGCAAAGCCCGGTGAGGGAGGACATCTTCCCGGAAAGAAAGTGTACCCCTGGGTTGCGCATACAAGATTTTCAACACCCGGTGTATCGCTTATATCGCCTCCTCCTCATCATGATATTTATTCGATCGAGGATCTGGCTGAACTTATATATGACCTTAAGAATGCAAACAGGAAGGCACGTATTTCCGTAAAACTTGTATCAGAAGCCGGAGTAGGCACTATAGCTTCAGGTGTGGCAAAGGCCGGTGCACAGGTAATACTGATCTCGGGTTATGACGGAGGAACGGGAGCAGCACCTGCAAGCTCAATACATAATGCAGGTCTTCCCTGGGAACTGGGTCTTTCAGAAGCTCACCATGCGCTTATTGAAAACGGACTCAGAGACAGAGTAGTACTTGAGACAGACGGAAAACTCATGTCAGGAAAAGATGTTGTGATCGCTGCACTTCTTGGTGCGGAGGAATTTGGATTTGCAACAGCTCCTCTTGTAACCATGGGCTGCATGATGATGAGAGTATGCAATCAGGATACATGTCCCTTCGGTATAGCAACTCAGAATGAGGAGCTCAGGAAACGTTTTAAGGGCAAGCCTGAGTATGTTATGAATTTTATGTTGTTCATCGCTGAGGAGATGCGAGAGATCATGGCTTCTCTTGGTTTCAGAACTGTTGAAGAAATGGTTGGAAGAAGCGACTGCTTAAAGACCATGGAACATCAGATCACAAAAAGAGCTGAAATGGTCGATCTGTCATATATCATCGATCCGACATATTCAGGAGCAGAGAAGAGACACTTTGATAAGAAGAGCGTATATGATTTCAAACTTGAAAAGACAGTTGATGAGAAAACTCTTCTTCCTGCATTTGCTACATATATAAAGTCCGGCAAGCCTCATAGTGAAGAGATAAAGGTTTCATCAACGGATCGTACCGTTGGAACCATACTTGGATCTGAAATATCGGCTGCTTCGGATAAGAATATAAAGGATGATACATATACAGTTAACTGTACAGGCGGAGGCGGACAGTCATTCGGTGCATTTATTCCAAAGGGCCTGACATTAAGACTTTACGGTGACGCCAATGACGGATTCGGAAAGGGACTGTCAGGTGGAAAGCTTGTAGTGATGCCTCCTGAGGGAAGCAAGTTTGATGCTTCACAGAATATCATCATAGGTAATGTTGCATTATATGGAGCAACATCCGGAAAAGCATATGTCTGCGGTGTTGCAGGAGAGAGATTCTGTGTAAGAAATTCTGGTGCGACCGCTGTGGCTGAAGGATGCGGCGATCATGGTCTTGAATATATGACCGGCGGAAAAGCCGTGATACTTGGCAACACAGGAAAGAATTTCGCGGCAGGTATGAGCGGCGGAACCGCATATGTGCTTGATATGGATCATACATTTTATCTTCGCATAAACAAAGATATGGTATCCATGCAGGAATTGACAGAAAAGTATGATATCCAGGAACTGCAGGATATATTGAAGGATTATGTGAAAGAGACAGGATCGGCTAAAGCCAAAGAGATATTAGAGAATTTTGATCAGTATATTCCTCATTTCAAAAAGATAATGCCTATGGATTATCAGAAGGCACTTGCTGCTATCAGCAGCTTCGAGGAACAGGGAATATCACATGAAAATGCGGAGCTTGAAGCATTCCGTGAGATCAGTCGAGCATAAAGAGGAGAAAGAAAATGGGAAAGCCTACAGGATTTCTTGAATACGACAGAGTAGATAATTCTACAAGGGATGCGCTTGAACGTATAAAGGATTATAACGAGTTTCATGATGCCCTGAATAAAGAAGAAAGAATTAAACAGGCAGCAAGGTGTATGAACTGCGGTGTGCCTATGTGCCAGTCCGCACTTAAGCTTTCGGGAATGGTGACAGGATGTCCGCTGCATAATCTCATCCCCGAGTGGAACGATGAGATCTATCACGATCATACCGAATTTGCATTATCAAGACTTTTAAAGACAAGCAGTTTTCCTGAGTTTACCGGCCGTGTTTGCCCGGCACTTTGTGAAAAGGCTTGCATAAACGGGAAAGACAGCTGTGCCGTAACGGTTCATGATAATGAACTCTATCTTATAGAAACGGCTTTTGCAAAAGGCCTTATGAAGCCTGTGATCCCTGCAGTAAGAAGCGGAAGAAAGATCGCTGTCATAGGTGCCGGTCCTGCAGGACTTGCGGCTGCTAATGAGTTGAATCACAGAGGTCATACTGTAACGGTCTATGAACGTGATGACAGAGTCGGCGGGCTTCTTATGTACGGTATACCGAATATGAAGCTGGATAAGAGCGTTATCGAAAGAAGACGTGCTCTCATGGAAGAAGAGGGCGTGATATTTAAGACAGGAGTAGATGTCGGTAAAGATATAAAGGGTAAAGATATCATAAATGAATATGATGCCGTTGTTTTATGCTGCGGTGCGAAGAAAGCAAGAACGCTGGCGTTTGCAGATGCAGATAAGACTGAAGGGATTTATCCGGCAGTGGATTTCCTTAAGTCCACAACGAAGGCACTGCTTTCCGGAATGGATAAGACGGATTATATAAGTGCAAAGAATAAGGATGTGGTGATAGTCGGAGGCGGTGATACAGGAAATGACTGTGTGGGAACATGCATAAGGCATGGCTGCAAGTCAGTGACACAGCTTGAGATGATGCCTGCACCTCCGGTTGAAAGAAGTGCATCCAATCCCTGGCCCGAATGGCCGAAAGTATTAAAAACCGATTACGGCCAGCAGGAAGCTATCGCAGTGTTCGGACATGATCCCAGAATATATGAGACCACCGTCAAAGAACTTGTTGTGAAGAAGGGGAAACTCACGGCAATAAAAACTGTGAAAGTAAAGTTTGAAAACAGGCAGATGAAGGAAGTCGAAGGAAGTGAACAGACACTTAAATGTGATCTTTTGATAGTAGCTGCCGGGTTCCTTGGATGCGAGGAATATACGGCAGAATCGTTTGGTACAAAGCTTACGGCGAGAAATGTGGTGGAGACAGAAGCCGATCATTACAGAACGGCTATCCCCAAGGTCTTTACCGCAGGTGATATGCACAGAGGTCAGTCACTTGTTGTCTGGGCCATCACCGAAGGCAGAGCCGCAGCGAAAGAGGTGGATGAATACCTGATGGGGTATTCGGGAATGTAAAGATCAAGCTCATAATTCGTCGAGCTTACTCAGAAAAAACCTTTAATCATATTTGTTCAGCAAAGGCGCTGAGTATAGCGAGACGTCCGCTATATCCAGCGCTTTTTCTGTATATAAAATTGCTACATAAGGAGGCGGAAAGATTATGAATGATGAGATCATGAGTGTAATACAGGAGAATGTGTACGGCGTCTGGTTTTTGATAGGCGCGGCATTGGTTTTCTGGATGCAGGCGGGCTTTGCAATGGTAGAAGCAGGTTTTACCAGAGCAAAGAATACAGGAAACATCCTGATGAAGAATCTGATGGATTTCTGTATCGGAACAGTAATGTTTATCCTTATTGGATTCAGTCTTTTTCTTGGAGAGGACTGGATGGGGATCATTGGCAAACCGGGATTTGATATATTTACTTCCTATGACAGCTTCGACTGGTCATATTTCGTATTTAACCTTGTGTTCTGTGCAACGACTGCAACCATAGTTTCAGGAGCCATGGCTGAGAGAACAAGATTTATTTCCTACTGTGTATACTCGGCAGTTATCTCAGCGGTAGTTTATCCGGTTGAAGCACACTGGACATGGGGCGGTGGCTGGCTTGCCCAGATCGGGTTCCATGATTTTGCAGGATCAAACTGCATACATATGGTTGGCGGTATCTGCGCACTGATCGGTGCAGCAATACTTGGTCCCCGTATCGGTAAATTTACTAAAGATAAAGATGGAAAGATCATTAAGGTAAATGCTTTCCCCGGTCATAACCTTGCACTTGGTGAACTTGGTGTATTTATCCTGTGGCTTGGCTGGTACGGCTTCAATGGCGCAGCAGCTACAAACTTAGGACAGCTTGGATCGATATTCCTTACTACTACGATTGCTCCTGCGATCGCAACCATGGTCTGCATGGTCTTTACATGGGTCAGATATAAGAAGCCGGATATCTCAATGTGTCTTAATGCTTCGCTTGCAGGTCTTGTTGCGATAACAGCTCCCTGTGATGTGGTTGATACCTGGGGCGCAGTAGTGATCGGTGCGGTATCAGGTCTGATAGTAGTATTTGGTGTATGGTTCTGTGACAACGTTATACATGTTGATGATCCTGTCGGTGCAGTTGCAGTTCATATGTGCAACGGTATCTGGGGAACAATAGCAGTAGGTCTCTTTGCAACAGATGTTACACCTACTTATGCACTTGCAGATGCAGCAGGCAATCCGATGCTCGGACTGTTCTACGGTGGCGGATTTAAGCTTCTTGGCATACAGACTCTGGGAATGCTCGCAACAGCCGCATGGACAGCAATAACGATCTTTATAACATTCAAGGTGATCGATGCAACATTAAAGCTTCGTGTAACTCCTGAAGAAGAAATCGTAGGTCTCGATATTTCCGAGCATGGTCTTGCAAGCGCATATGCAGGCTTCTCTATCATGGATACAAACGGACTGAATGTGGATGCAAACGAGAATACAGATCTTGGTGTTGATGAATATGATAAGGCAAGCGATTTCCAGAAGGATGCTGCAGTCAAAGTTATAAGAGAACAGCATCTTTCACCGCAGGGTGTATATGATACGGGAATGCATAAAGTATCCATCATATGCAAGCTTTCAAAATTCGATCTGCTTAAACGTGAATTAAATAATCTGGGCGTGACCGGAATGACAATGACACAGGTCATGGGCTGCGGAATCCAGAAGGGTTCACCTGAGAGATACCGTGGTGCGGTTGTGGATGCAACACTCTTCCCGAAGGTAAAGGTCGAAGTCATCGTATCAACAATACCTGTTGAAAAAGTTATAGAAACCGCAAAGAAAGCTCTTTACACAGGTCATATCGGAGATGGAAAGATCTTCGTATATAACGTAACCAAAGTAGTAAAGGTACGTACCGGTGAAGAAGATATTGAAGCGTTGGCTGATGTTGAATAAGGTTAAAGGAGAAAGGACAAAGAGATGAAAAACAGTTCAGAATGCTTACCCGAAATATTCGGTTCCTACGTTTTTAACGAGGAGACAATGAAGGAAAAATTATCAGAGGCAAGTTTTAATGCATGGAAAAAATGCACCACTGACGGCACTCCTCTCAATCTGGATACCGCTAACGAGATCGCACAGGCCATGAAGCTCTGGGCGATGGAAAAGGGTGCAACGCATTTCACTCACTGGTTCCAGCCGATGACTGATGTTACAGCCGAAAAGCATGACTCTTTTATACATCCCATTGGCGGTGGAAGCATTGATATGGAGTTTTCCGGCAAGGAACTTATCAAGGGAGAACCTGATGCATCATCATTCCCTTCAGGCGGACTCAGAGCTACATTTGAGGCGAGAGGATATACCGCATGGGATCCTACATCATTTGCATTTGTAAAGGATAACTCACTGTATATCCCGACCATATTCCTTTCATATTCAGGACAGGCGCTTGATAAGAAGACACCGCTCCTCCGTTCAATGGAAGCTGTATCAAAGCAGTCTATCAGGATACTCAGACTCTTCGGTGATACGGAAACAAAGAAGGTTACCGCACAGTGTGGGCCCGAGCAGGAATACTTCCTTGTTGATAAGGAACTTTACAAGCAGAGGGAAGATCTCTGCATGACAGGAAGAACTCTTTTTGGAAACAAGCCTCCCCGCGGACAGGAACTTGAGGATCATTACTTTGGTCAGATCAAGCCCCGTGTAGCTGCATATATGGAGGATCTTGATAACGAACTCTGGAAACTCGGAGTACCTTCAAAGACAAAGCATAACGAAGTGGCTCCTTCACAGCATGAGATGGCTCCGGTGTTCTCAGATGCAAATACAGCCTGCGATTCCAACCAGCTTGTAATGGATATGATGAAGAAAGTTGCTGACAGACACGGCTTTGTATGTCTTCTTCATGAGAAGCCTTATGCAGGTGTAAACGGTTCAGGTAAGCATGATAACTGGTCACTTGGTACAGATACAGGAAAGAATCTGTTAAAGCCCGGAAGCACACCTTCACAGAACGCCCAGTTCCTTCTTTTCCTTGCAGCTTTTGTTAAGGGCGTTGATGAATATCAGGAGACACTCAGATGTACGGTAGCATCTGCAGGAAATGATCACCGTCTCGGAGCACAGGAGGCACCGCCTGCGATCATTTCGATCTTCCTTGGTGATGAGCTTGAGGCTGTAGTTGAATCCATCATAAAGGGTACACATTATAAAGACGGTGCAAAGAAGAGCTTAAGGATCGGAGTTGATGTGCTTCCTACCATCTCACAGGATACAACAGACAGAAACCGTACTTCACCCATGGCATTCACAGGAAATAAGTTTGAGTTCAGAATGCTCGGATCCTCTCAGTCTATCTCAGGACCGAACATTGCCCTCAATACCATCATGGCTGAAGAGTTACGTGAGTTTGCAGACAAGCTTGAAAAGTCAAAGAACTTCACCAAAGATCTGGAAAGTCTTATCAAGAAGACATTTACCGAGCATCAGAGGATCATTTTCAATGGCAACGGCTATGATGAGTCATGGGTTGCAGAGGCTGAGAAGAGAGGCCTTGCAAATCTTATTTCTACGGCGGATGCACTTCCTCACTATGCTTCAAAGAAGTCGGTCGATCTCTATGTGAAGAATGGTGTTTATACAAAACAGGAAATGACAGCACGTGCCAATATCCATGCAGAAGTTTATGATGCAAGGATCGCTATCGAGGCTCGTACAATGCTTGATATGGCAAGACGCGAGATCATGCCTGCAGTATCCTCATATGCAGGAGACCTTTCCGTAAGGATAGCAAATCTTAAGGCAGCAGGCTGCGTTACAGCTTATGAGACAGATACATCAAAAGAAGTTGCTGTACTTACAGATACGATCATGAAGGATACACAGAAACTCTCAAAGGATATGGATAAGGTTCCTGCAGATCCCTGGAAGGCAATGAAGTTCTATCACGATACGATCATTCCCGATATGGCGAAGGTGCGTGAGAGCGCAGATGCTCTTGAACTTCTCGTAGACAAGAAGTACTGGCCGTTCCCGGTATACGCTGACCTGCTGTTCTCAGAATAACAGAACTTTACAAATGAATACATGATATCAGGATGGCTGTAATCTAGGTATTGCTGCAGAGCTTTTGCGGTGATATGTATTCCTTCCTACCCCCTTCGCAAGCGAGCGCTCGCACCGCGCAACATCAAAGTCCTGTCAGACTTCGATGTTGCCATGCGCTGTTCGCTAAGCATCTGCTCCTGAACTGTATGTCCGCAGCTCAGGGGTCCGGAATGAACACATATGCACCGCCGCACTGCAGTTTACGTATTTTTACAGCGCTGATAGTTCATATTCACAGTGTAGATTAAAGCCAGTGGCCGTTGTCATGCGTTAAAGTCGTCCGGGCATGCAGCAAGCATGAGAACAGTGAGCGTGCCTGGTGCGAATGTCTGAACAACGAAGGCATACAACGACACGGGCGTTAGCAAGCTCTGCAACATAGAGTAGACTACAGCGCATCGAATAATCATAGAAAGGAAGTAACCAAATCATGCACGAAGAGTGCGGTGTTTTCGGAGTTTATGATCTTGATGGAGGCGATGTGTCAGGGACCATTTATTACGGGCTCATGTCACTTCAGCACAGAGGTCAGGAGAGTGCAGGTATCGCGGTAAGCGATACTAATGGGGAAAAGTGTAAGGTCAGATTTTATAAAGATATGGGCCTTGTGAATGAAGTGTTCACGCAGGAAAACATGAGTAACCTCCATGGTGACATAGGCGTGGGACATGTGAGATATTCCACCGCCGGTGCAAGCAGCAGAGAGAATGCAGGCCCGCTTACGATCAATTATGTGAAAGGGACATTGGCGCTTTCTCATAACGGAAATCTGACAAATGCAGATGAGCTTCGGGAACATCTAAGCCTTACGGGAGCTATCTTTCAGACGACCATAGATTCGGAGGTCATAGCATATCTCATTGCCAGGGAAAGGCTTAAGACCGGAAGCGTGGAAGAGGCTGTCTCTCTTGCGATGAAGGAACTGAAAGGGGCATATTCGCTTGTGATAATGTCTCCCAGGAAACTGATCGGAGCCAGGGACCCGCACGGGTTCAGACCTCTCGTGCTTGGAAAGAAAAAGAATGCATATATCTTTGCATCCGAAACATGCGCTTTGGATATGGCGGGTGCAGAGTATATAAGGGATGTGGAACCGGGTGAGATAGTTACTGTTACGCAGGATGGCCGGATACTCTCTGACCGCTCGGGATGCTTGGAAAATAAAAAGCAGGGACATTGCATTTTTGAATATATCTATTTTGCAAGACCGGATTCCACGCTTGATGGCATCAGTGTATATGATGCAAGGATGAAAGCAGGTGCATTTCTTTATGAGGATTCACCGGTTGAAGCAGATATAGTCGCAGGTGTTCCCGAATCGGGAAATATAGCGGCATTGGGCTTTTCAAAAAGATCGGGAATTCCATACAGCCAGGTGCTGTTTAAAAACTCATATGTGGGACGCACGTTTATAAAGCCCGCCCAGACAGAGCGTGAGATGGGCGTGACAGTTAAGCTTGGAGCATTGAAGCATGCTGTTGAAGGAAAGCGTGTGGTTCTTATAGATGATTCGATAGTACGCGGGACCACATCATTCAAGATCGTTAAGATGCTTAAGGATGCGGGAGCGAGTGAAGTGCATATGCGTGTGAGTTCTCCGCCTTTTCTGTGGCCGTGTTTTTTCGGGACTGATGTACCCGGAAGAAAAGAGCTTATAGCATATAACAGGTCGATCGAAGAAATAAGAAAGATCGTCGGTGCAGATACACTCGCATATTTAAACGAAAACAGGTTAAGTGAACTGGTTGATGGAAGATTAAGTATCTGTGAAGGCTGTTTTACCGGAAAGTATCCTGAGGAGGTAAAGGGTTTTGAGTGTTAAATATGTTTTTGTATGCGGAGGTGTTGTATCAGGTCTCGGAAAGGGAATAACAGCTGCATCGCTTGGAAGGCTTCTTAAGGCAAGAGGCGTAAAGGTTACGATGCAGAAGTTCGATCCTTATCTTAATATGGACCCGGGAACCATGAATCCGATTCAGCATGGAGAAGTCTTTGTTACCGATGATGGTACGGAGACGGATCTTGATCTGGGTCATTATGAACGTTTTATCGATGAGAGTCTGAACAGAAATTCCAATGTCACAAGCGGAAAGGTATACTGGTCAATCCTTCAGAAGGAAAGAAGGGGAGATTTTGGAGGCCATACCGTACAGGTTATCCCTCATGTTACAAATGAGATCAAAGACCGGTTCTACAGAAATAATACCGATGATGATACCCATGTTGCCATAATTGAAGTGGGAGGAACTGTAGGTGATATAGAATCTCAGCCTTTTCTTGAAGCCATAAGACAGTTTCAGCATGAGGTGGGACCGGAGAATTCGATGCTTATCCTCGTATCGCTCCTTCCTTATCTGAAGTGTTCCGGAGAATTAAAGACCAAGCCTACGCAGGCGGCCGTAAAGACCATGCAGGGAATGGGCCTGCAGCCGGATGTCATAGTCTGCAGGAGCGAAGTTGATTTTGATGATGAAGTGAAAGATAAGATAGCACTTTTTTGCAACATTCCTTCAGATCATGTTCTGAAGAACCTGGATCTTAAGTTCCTGTATGAAGCTCCGCTTGCCATGGAGAAAGAGCATCTTGCCGAGGTAGCCTGCAAATGCCTGGGGCTTCCCTGTCCCGAACCTGATCTTTCGGATTGGAAGCATATGGTAGATACTCTTTACAATATGAACAAATCCGTTACGGTAGCACTGGTCGGAAAATATACTCAGCTTCATGATGCATATATCAGCGTAGTTGAAGCGCTTAAGCACGGAGGTATAGCGGCCGGGACAAAAGTTGATATCAAATGGATAGATTCCGAAGAGGTGACTGCCGAAAATGTAAGTGTGATGCTTGCGGATGCGGATGCACTGCTTGTGCCGGGAGGTTTCGGTGACAGAGGTATATCCGGTATGTTGTGCGCTATAAGATACGCCAGGGAGAAAAAGCTTCCTTTTCTTGGGATATGCCTTGGAATGCAGCTTGCTATCATAGAATTTGCCAGGAATGTGATCGGTTACCGTGATGCGGATTCGATAGAGTTTAATCCGGATACGGCACATCCTTTAGTGGCATTCCTGCCGGATCACGGGGCAACGGACGATCTGGGAGGGACACTGAGGCTTGGAGCATATCCGTGCGATCTAAAAGAAAACAGTCTCGCACACCGTCTGTACGGTCTTACTTCGATAAGCGAGCGTCACAGGCACAGATATGAGGTAAATAACGATTACAGAGAGGTTCTGACGGAAAAGGGGCTAAACCTGTGCGGACTTTCTCCGGATGGACGTATCGTTGAGATGATAGAGCTGCCGGAGCACCCGTTCTTTATCGCAACCCAGGCCCATCCTGAGTTCCGCTCCAGACCAAACCGTCCGCATCCCTTATTTGCGGGCCTTATAGCAGCAGCGATCGGGAGAAAACAGTAAAAAATCTGTTTATGCAGTATAACGCATGTTTCCTTTATAATCCCGTACAAAGATGCTATCATAACAAAACAATGTTTCGGGACAAAAACATTCCCGGGAAAAAGGAGACGAAATGACCAGGAAATACAGTAAGGAAGACATTCTCCGTATTGCGGAGGAAGAGAATGTTGAGTTCATACGACTTCAGTTCACTGACGTGTTCGGAAATTTAAAGAACATTGCCATAACTGATGATCACCTCAAGGACGCACTTAACAACAAGTGTATGTTCGATGGTTCATCCATTGAAGGGTTCGCCAGAATAGAGGAATCCGATATGTATCTTCATCCGGATCCAGACACAATGGAGATATTCCCCTGGAGGCCCCAGCATGGAAAGGTTGCAAGACTTATCTGTGATGTGTTCGACACAAGCGGTAATCCTTTTGAGGGTGATCCCAGATATGTACTTAAGCGTGCCATAAAGGATGCTGCTGATCTGGGCTATACACTCAATGTAGGTCCGGAGTGTGAGTTCTTCCTGTTCCAGACAGACGAAAATGCACAGCCCACAACAGTTGCATATGAGAGAGCAGGTTACTTTGATCTGGGACCTGTGGATCTTGGAGAAAATGCAAGAAGAGATATGGTACTCACTCTTGAAGATATGGGCTTTGATATAGAAGCATCACATCATGAGTGTGCACCTGCTCAGCATGAGATAGATTTCCGTTATGATGAGGCTCTTAAGACTGCCGATAATATCATGACATTCAAGCTTGCCGTAAAGACGATCGCAAGACGTCACGGACAGCATGCAACATTTATGCCCAAGCCTAAGTATGGAACTGCAGGTTCCGGAATGCATCTTAATCTTTCACTTTCAAAGGGTGGAAAGAATATATTCCAGGATCCTAAGGACGAGTATGGTCTGAGTCAGGAAGCATACTATTTCATGGGCGGTATCATGAAGCACATGAAGGCTATGACTGCGATCATGAACCCTCTTGTAAACTCATACAAGCGTCTTGTGCCCGGTTATGAGGCTCCGGTTCATATCGCATGGAGTGCAAAGAACAGAAGCCCGCTCATCCGTATCCCTTCAGCAAGGGGCGAGGGAACAAGAGTCGAGCTCAGAAGCCCTGATTCAGCTGCAAATCCGTATCTTGCTATAGCTATCGCTCTGGCAGCAGGACTTGACGGTATCAAGAACAAGATCAAGCCGCCTGCTCCTGTAAGCCGCAATATCTTTGAAATGACAGAGAGCGAGAGAAAGAAAGCAAAGATCGAATCACTTCCCACAAATCTTCTTGATGCCGTTGAGGCACTTGAGAAGGACAAGGTTATCATGGATGCGTTAGGTCCTCACATTGCGCCTCTTTATGTAAGTGCAAAGAAACGCGAATGGGGTATGTACAGCGAGCAGGTTACTCAGTGGGAGATCGATCGCTACTTATATAAGTACTGATACTGAAGCATATGACAAATCTGATAGTTCTGTTTAGCAGACAGGATGAAGCTCTGGGAATCCGTTCTCTATTTGCGAGAAACGGATATGATGTCGCTTCCGTATGTGTACTTGGAAGTCAGGCGCTGCTTGCGGCGCAGGAACTTGAAAGCGGAATAATAATATGTGGCCATAAGTATCCCGATATGATCTATACAGATCTGAGGGATGAACTTCCGGCCGCATTTGAAATGCTTCTTGTGGCACCCGCCGGGATCATCACTGAAAAAGAAGATACAAATATAGTTACAGTTATGATGCCTGTAAAAGCAGGTGAACTTGTTGCGACTCTCGGGATGATGGTAAGTGAACGCGAGAGCCGCAGAAAGAAAAAAGGACCTGTTGTACGTTCTGATAAAGAAAAGGCTATCATCAATGAAGCAAAAGCTCTCCTCATGGACAGAAACAGCATGACGGAGAATGATGCTCACAGGTATATGCAAAAGCTCAGTATGAGTAATGGCACGGGACTTACCGAAACAGCGCAGATGATACTGACATTGATGGATGAGCATTGGAGGTAAGTATTAAATGCATTTTGTAAAAATGGAAGGCTGCGGCAATGATTACGTTTATGTTGACGGAGCTGCTGAGCAGATAAAGGATAAGGCAGAACTTGCCAGACGCATAAGTGACAGACACTTTGGCGTCGGAAGTGACGGCCTTATTTTTGTTAATCCGGGAAAACAGGCTGAATTTGAAATGGAAATGTATAATTCCGACGGTTCCAGATCTGAAATGTGCGGAAACGGTATAAGGTGTGTTGCCAAGTTTGCATATGACAGAGGCCTTACAAAGAACACTACGCTTACGATAGAAAGCTTCGGTTCGGTAAAAACGCTGGAGCTTCATCTGGGTAAGGACGGTAAGACAGAAAGCGTTACCGTTGATATGGGAGTGCCTATCCTCGAACCTGAAAAGGTTCCCGTAATACCGAATGATAAAAATGCTAAAGCAGTCATAGATGAAGAAATAGAAGTGCTTGGGAAGACCTGGAGGATGACCTGCGTATCAATGGGGAATCCGCATGCTGTCTTTTTTGTACCGGACAATGATTATGATGATTTTGAAAAGATGGGGCCGGCATTCGAAAAGCATGAAAGATTTCCGAAACATGTGAATGCTGAATTTGTAAAAGTTATTGATGACAGCCATATAGATATGCGTGTATGGGAGCGTGGAACGGGTGAGACCCTTGCCTGCGGTACCGGCACATGTGCATCTGTGGTTGCATGCATATTGAACAATAAGACAGGAAGAAAAGTCAATGTAAAGCTTCGGGGTGGATACATTGATATCGAATGGAAAGAAGATGGTCATGTTTTCATGACAGGCCCCGCCACAACAGTATTTGAAGGAGACATCGATGTTTACAGCAAATGGGGATTATCTTAAACTTCGCGGCAGTTATCTGTTTTCAACAGTAGCAAGGAAACAGAGAGAGTATGAGGCGGCACATCCGGACAGAAAAGTCATAAAGCTTTCTATAGGTGATGTGACACTTCCGATAGCACCTGCGATCACAGAGGCTATGCACAAGGCTGTTGATGAAATGGCTACGGCAGAAGGCTTTCACGGTTATGCACCTGATCTGGGATATGAATTCTTAAGAAAGGCAGCAGCCGATAATGACTACAAGGCAAGAGGCTGTGATATATCGCCGGATGAGATCTTTATTTCTGACGGTGCAAAAGGAGATTGCGGAAATATACAGGAGATTTTTTCAAAGGAATGCAGGGTTGCGGTATGCGATCCGGTATATCCTGTATATGTTGATACAAATGTAATGGCAGGACGTGCAGGTACTTTTAATGAACAGACAGAGACATGGTCTGATCTTATCTATATGCCCTGTACTGCAGAGAATGGTTTCATGCCGGAGATACCTTCCGAGACACCGGATATCATATATCTCTGCTTCCCTAACAATCCTACCGGAGGCGTCATTACAAAGGATGCTCTTCAGAAATGGGTTGATTATGCAAATAAGGTTAAGGCTGTGATCATATATGATGCGGCTTATGAAGCTTATATATCAGATGCCTCGATCCCTCACAGCATTTATGAATGTGAAGGAGCAAGGACCTGTGCCATAGAGATCCATTCATTCTCAAAGAATGCAGGATTTACGGGTGTACGTCTCGGCTATACGGTTGTGCCGAAGGATCTTAAGTCGGGAGATGTTATGCTGCACTCATTATGGGCAAGAAGACACGGAACAAAATACAATGGTGCACCATACATAATACAGAGAGCCGGAGAAGCAGTTTATTCCGAAGAGGGAAAGAAGCAACTTAAAGAGCAGGTTGCATATTATATGAAGAATGCTGCCTACATCCTTGATGGATTAAAAAAGGCAGGATACGAAGTATACGGCGGAAAAAATGCGCCTTATATATGGCTTAAGACACCTGATGGGATGAGCAGTTGGGATTTCTTTGATATGCTTCTTGAAAGAGCTAATGTGGTCGGAACACCGGGATCGGGCTTCGGACCCAGCGGCGAGCATTATTTCAGACTCACCGCTTTCGGAAGCTATGAGAATACTGTTGCAGCGGTAGACCGCATTAAGAAGATGCAATAGTATCCTTTTGAGCCCATTGTTTCTTGATTATTCCGGAAATTTTCTGAAAAGTATCAAGAGTGATCTCAAGATCTTCATGGGGGATGGTGCGTTTGATCTTTGCAAAGGTCTCTCGCATCTCCTCTTTTTCTTTATCGATTCGTTTAATGCCACCATCGGTAAGAACAACGTAAGTGCCGCTCTTATCTTCTTTTGTGAGCCAGAGCACATAGCCCTTGTCCTGTACGGACGTTATCATTCTTGAGAGCAGTTGCATGCCTACTCCCATGGATTCACCGAGTTCTCTCAGATATACGCGGTCATCATCTCTGCTTTTACTTATATTTTGGATGTGACGCAGGAGTACGTAATCGGCTCTTTCCATTGAATGAAATACCCTGTCCATATCAAGTTCTTCACTGAAGAAATCTTCAATCTGTTCAAAGGTAATGCGTTTGGTTGTCAAATAGCGTATCCTCCTTTCGCTTTGTGTGCATCTTTATCAGTTTAACATAAAAATGGTATAATCTACAGATGGTAATTTTACACAAGGAGGTATTGAGAATATGAAAAAAACTGCTGTTTTCTATGCAGACGGATTTGAAGAAATCGAAGCACTGACTCCGGTGGATATACTCAGACGCGGCGGTGTGGATGTCGTTACTGTTTCGGTAATGGGAGACAGACTTATTCACGGTTCGCATGATATCGATATATATGCAGATATATGTATTGAAGAATTGGATTTTGATACTGTTGATATGATAGTGCTTCCGGGTGGAAAACTCGGACATCAGAATCTTGAAAAATGTGAGCTTCTGATGGATAAGGTAAAAGAGTTTGATAAAGAAGGAAAGTTTGTTGCAGCTATATGTGCTGCGCCTACTATACTCGGAAGGCTCGGAATATTAAAGGGAAGACTTGCAACATGTTACGGCGGAATGGAAGATGCACTCGAAGGTGCAGATCTTACAAAGGAACCGGTTGCAGTTTCGGATCATATCATCACATCAAGAGGTATGGGGACCAGTGTTGAATTTGGTCTTAAGCTGCTTGAAGTGCTGACAGATAAAACAGATGCTGATAAGATCGGAGCCTCTGTTATGGTTCCGGGAATGGGATGAGACTTAATTGAAAAGGCTTTTAAAATATCTTAAGGATTACAAACTTGAGTGCTTCCTGGGACCTCTCTTTAAACTCCTGGAAGCAACATTTGAATTGATAATACCGCTTGTTGTAAAGCGTATAGTAGATGTGGGCATACCGGGACATGATATGGTCTATATCGGCAAAATGGTCGGACTGATGCTGCTCTTTGCAGTTATAGGGCTCGTGTGCGCACTGTCTGCGCAGTATTTTTCCGCAAAAGCTGCGGTCAATTTTGCGGCCGGCGTGAAGAAGGATGTGTTCTCGCATCTTCTGTCTCTTTCATATTCGGAGATAGATACGCTCGGCACATCCACAATGATAACAAGACTTACAAGCGATATAGCATCTGTACAGGGCGGAGTGAACATGTTCCTCCGTCTTTTCCTGCGCTCTCCGTTTGTTGTGTTCGGCGCAGTGATAATGGCCTTTACCATAGATTTCAAGGCTGCGCTTATTTTTGTTGCGGCAGTGATACTGCTTTCTATAGTTGTCTATGGCATAATGGCGCTTACTGCACCGAAATATCGTTCGATACAGGGAAGGCTTGATAAGGTAATGCTTTCGGCCAGATCGAACTTAAATGGTGTGAGGGTGATCAGGGCCTTCGGAACCGAAAAGAGAGAATTTGATGAATTCAGCGAAAAGAATGATTCGCTTACTTCACTGCAGATAATCACGGGGCGTATTTCCGCGCTGATGAATCCTTTTACTTTTATCATCATAAATGCCGCGCTTATATATCTTTTATGGACCGGTGGAGTGGCAGTAGATACCGGCAGGCTTACACAGGGTGATGTTGTGGCTCTTGTAAACTACATGGGTCAGATACTTGTGGAGCTTGTAAAACTTGCAAATCTGATAGTGCAGCTCTCACGTGCCCTTGCCTGTGCTGACAGGATAGCTGATGTGCTCGATATGGAACCTTCAATGAAGGAAGGGGAGAAAAATGTACCGGCAGCAGAGAGGCCTTGCAGTGTTGAATTTAAAGATGTTTCAGTAAGATATGCGGGAGCTTCCGAAGAAGCGATAAGAGATATATCTTTTAAAGTTCCATCCGGAAGTACCGTGGGTATCATAGGCGGAACCGGTTCGGGAAAAACTTCGCTTGTAAATCTCATACCTCGTTTTTATGATACGGCAGACGGAAGTGTATTAATAGACGGAACAGATGTAAAGGATTATACATATGCATCACTCAGATCCAGGATAGCAGTGGTTCCCCAGAAGTCGGTTCTTTTTACGGGAACTATAAAAGACAACCTGCTGTTCGGACGTGAAGATGCATCGGATGAAGAGATAATAAAGGCTCTTAAAGATGCTCAGGCGTATGACTTTGTAATGGATAAGGATGGAGGTCTTGATGCTGAAGTGTCGCAGGGTGGAAGCAATTTTTCCGGAGGACAGAGACAGAGACTCTGTATCGCCAGAGCCCTTATCAAACATCCCGGCATACTGATAATGGATGACAGTACTTCGGCACTTGATTTTGCCACGGATGCAGCGCTCAGGAAAGCCATAAAAGAAATGGATGATGCGCCGACACTGTTTATAGTATCCCAGCGTACAGCATCCATAATGCATGCTGATATCATAGTTGTACTTGATGAAGGCAGTGCTGTCGGAATGGGAACACATGAAGAACTGCTTGATACATGCAGCGTTTACAGAGAAATATACGAATCACAGTTCTGATCGGGAAATAATAAATGAAAGAAAATATAAGAATACTAAAAAGAATACTGAAATATATAAAGCCGTATATGTTCTTTGTGTTGGCATCGATTTTTTTTGCGGCAGTATCAGCGATACTTTCACTTTTTCTTCCGGTGCTTACCGGTGATGCGGTGGATATGATAATCGGCAAAGGTCAGGTTGACTGGAATGGGCTTACGATAGTTCTTCTTAAGATGGCTTTAGTTGTCGCAGTTTCTGCTGCAGCCCAGTGGATACTCGGAGCATGCAATAATCATATTACTTTTGGGACTGTAAGGGATATCAGGGAAGACGCTATGCGGCATATAAATGAGCTTCCGCTGTCATATCTTGACAGACATCCTACAGGCGAGACAGTAAGCCGCATCATAGCCGATGCGGATCAGTTTGCTGACGGACTGCTCATGGGTTTCACACAGTTCTTCACGGGAGTGATAACCATTATCGGAACACTTGTGCTTATGTTCATGTTAAGCCCTGCGATTGCGCTTGTTGTGGTTGTGCTCACACCTCTTTCGATATTTGTGGCTTCAGCCATTGCGAAGAGCACTTACAGATATTTCAAAAAACAGAGCGAAGTGCGTGCTGTACAGACGACCATAATTTCCGAGATGATAGAACAGGAAAAGATCGTTCAGGCTTTTGCATATGAAGACCGGGCAAGGAAACGTTTTAATGACAATAACTCAGAACTTACCGGTGTTTCTCTGAAGGCATTGTTTGCTTCATCACTTACAAATCCTTCTACGCGTTTTGTAAATAACATGGTTTATGCGGCAGTTGCGGTATCGGGAGCATATGCTGTTATAAAGGGACGTTTTTCCATAGGAAGTCTCACGGCATTCCTTACTTTTGCAACACAGTATACGAAACCGTTTAACGAGATATCAGGAGTGGTGACCGAGCTTCAGGGTGCCATAGCATGTGCCGGAAGGATATTTGAACTGATCGATGAGAAGGCAGAACTGCCTGATGCAGATGATGCATTACTTCTTGATGATGTAAAAGGAAATATCGATATAGATGATGTATGTTTCTCTTATACTGAAGATAAAAAGCTTCTTGAGAACGTAAACATCCATGCACATTCAGGTGAAAGGTTTGCGATAGTAGGTCCTACCGGCTGCGGAAAGACTACTCTCATAAACCTTCTGATGCGTTTTTATGACACGAAGAGCGGCAGTATAAAAGTTGATGATAAGGATGTAAAAAAGCTCACGAGGCATTCGCTCAGGACAAATTTCGGAATGGTGCTTCAGGACACCTGGCTTAAGCCCGGAACGATAAGGGAAAATATAATCATGGGAAAACCGGATGCTTCCGATGAGGAGATGATAAGGGCTGCAAAGAATTCACATGCACATTCTTTTATAAAGCAGCTGCCTAATGGTTATGATACCGTGATCGGTGAGGACGGAGGCGCACTTTCACAGGGACAGAAACAGCTTATATGCATAAGCCGTGTTATGCTTGCCCTGCCTCCCATGCTTATACTTGATGAGGCTACAAGCTCGATCGATACCCGTACCGAGATACGTATTCAGAAAGCCTTTGCAACGATGATGAAGGGTCGCACATCCTTTATCGTGGCTCACCGACTTTCGACAATAAAGGAAGCTGATTGCATACTTGTAATGAAGGATGGAAATATCATCGAACAGGGTAAGCACGAGGATCTTCTGAAACAGGAAGGATTTTACAGCAATCTTTACAGAAGTCAGTTTGAGGTGTGATATATGCCTTTGGACATGATGGAAAAAACGCCTAAAAAAAAGTCGATTGATAAAGAATCAATTGAGAAAAAATCAGAAGCGTCAGAAGAAGAGCTGGATCTGGAAGGTGGTTTTGATTACCACTACCTTGGAAAAAGAAACGCGGTAAGACACACATCTTCCTCGGTCGTATCGCAGACCGTTAAGACACCGCGCAGTATTCTGAAAATATATACTCCGCTTATCTTCTGCTGTGTGATAGTAATGATAGCCGTTGTGTTTCAGAAACAGGCGCAGAGAAAGGCTGAGATAGAAGCGGACAGGCTTCCTTCTGCGGATACAGTGATCATTACAATGGAACGTGATGGAGAGATCACGGAAGTAAAATTTAAAGATCTTATCTATTACATCAGAAAGCTTGAGCTTGACGGTGAAAAAAGAGCAGTGGTTTATGATCCGGAAAACAGTACAAAATACTGGAATCTTTATCTGGATGATGAGAACGGAAAAACGGGATATGTCAGTGATATAGCTGCAGGTGCTGTAACAGACAGCTGTATAAGAGATGTAATATTTGCAAAGCTTGCAGATGATGCAGGTTTCGAAGCAGATCCTGACAGTATTTCCGATGCGGCATATGATGCCGGAGAAATGTATGATGATATCCCTGAAGATATAAGAAATACACTTGGCATTACCGAAGAAGATATAAACGCTTCGATACAGAAGGAACTGCTTGCACATCTTTATGTATTGAAACTTGCGGAAGATGATGTGAATAACAAAAGGGTATCATCAGCGATGCAGGCTGTAGAGCTGCAGTATGATACCGGCGGCGAGTATTACAGGCAGGTCAGAAAAAAGTATGTGATCACGGTGAATACCGAAGCCTGGGAAAAAGTACATATGGGTTTTGTGACTATAAACAGATAGATCAGTTGGAGGCGATGGATAATGAAAAGTGAAGAAATTATCAAAGACTTCTTTGACGGGACATCGTTTGATTCTTATGAATATCTTGGAGCACATGTTTCACGCTCAAAAACAGTATTCAGAACTTATGCACCCGCTGCATCGGGTGTGAATATCTTCGGAGATTTCAATGGCTGGACAGAAGAATCCATGATCAGGGATGACAGGGGCTTTTGGAGTTTTGAATCAAAAAAAGCAAAGGAAGGCCAGCTATACAAGTATGTAATCTACGGACAGAACGGATACCGTATGGAACATGCCGATCCCTATGCGTTCGGTGCCGAGCTTCGTCCGGGAAGTGCATCAAAGATAACGGATATTAATAAGTTTAAGTTTACCGATGAAGCCTGGATGAAAGCCAGAAAGGCCCAAGGGAAAGGGATACCTTATATTGACAAGCCTCTCAGTGTTTATGAGATGCACATGGGTGCTTTCATAAGGAATAAAAAAGATGAGAACGGATGGTTCAATTACAGAGAGCTTGCCGGGCCGGTGATCGATCATGTTAAAAAATCAGGCTTCACACATATAGAACTGATGCCGATCACTGAGTATCCGTATGACGGATCCTGGGGATATCAGGTTACGGGATTCTTTGCACCTACGTGCAGATACGGAAGTGCAGATGATCTGAAGTATTTCATAAATGAATGTCACAATGCAGGACTTGGCGTGATAATGGATTATGTGCCTGTGCATTTTGCGGTTGATGATTTTGCACTTAAGAGATATGACTCGACCGAACTGTTTGAATATTATCCGCAGGGGCAGGGGAGCCAGTGGGGAACCTGCATGTTCAATCATGGCAGGAAAGAAGTTTCAAGCTTCCTTATGTCTGTCGCATCATACTGGATAAAGGAATATCATTTTGACGGCCTTAGAACCGATGCCGTAAGCTGTCTGATATATAACATTGGAGAAGAAGGCAGAGGCGAAAACGGTGCCGGCATGCATTTCATAAGAACACTCAACACAAAGCTTAAGGAAAAATATCCTGATGTGCTTCTGTTTGCCGAGGATTCTTCCGCATGGCAGGGCGGTGTAACAAAGCCTGTAAAGGACGGAGGTCTTGGCTTTGATTACAAATGGAATATGGGCTGGATGTATGACAGCCTTCATTTCATGAGTCTTGCCCCTGAAAACAGACCTTCCGAATATCATAAGATGACTTTTTCGATGTGGTATTTCTATACTGAAAGATTCATTCTTTCTCTTTCACATGATGAAGTGGTAGGAGGAAAGGGAACCATACTCAATAAGATTCCCGGAACCGAGGAAGAAAAGTTTGCCCAGTTAAAAGTATACTATGTTTATATGATGATGCATCCAGGAAAGAAGCTTCAGTTCATGGGCAATGAAGTAGGCGAGGAGACGGAGTGGAATGAAGGCAGGGAGGTCGAATTTGATCTGCTTGAGAACCCTCTCAATAAGGGACTTAACAGGATGCTCATAACACTTAATGAGATGTATGCGTCGTATGAGGCGTTTTCAAAGGATGAATATGTTCCGCTCCAGTTTGAATGGCTGCATTGTGAGCAGGATGGCAGAGCGCTTTATGTCATGAAGAGACATGATAAGTCGGGAAGTTTTGCGGCAGTGCTTAATTTCTCGGATAAGCCGGTAAAGGATTTTGAGTTCAGGGCTGTTAAGCTTCCGGATGATACAGATGATGCAAAAGATACAAATGATACAAAGATAAGTAAAGCTGCAAAAAAATCCAAAAAGATAAAGGAAGAGACCTGGAAGGCTTTCATTGACACTTCATGGAAGGAATATGACGGCAGCAAGGTAAAGAAGGAAGCAGTATTAAAGTCTAAAGACGGTATTATCACAACAGATATCGGAGCCTATGAAGCTGTGATATATAAGATAATGTGAAGTTAATTTCTCTCCTGCAGAGCGATACGGATGCCCGTTTATGATCATGGCGAAATGAACGGTTGGAAGTTAACATATAGACTAAAAGCCTCAAAAAAGGTAGAATATCAGATATGAATTTTTCGGAAATCTCAGTCGGAACCAGAATACAGATCACCGTGGATAACGGCGGAGACATGCAGGCAAAATTTGTATCAAGGGTTATGAAGACAGGTGAGAGAAGCCTGTTGGTCATACCTTTTATGCATAAGGGCGTAAGGGTCAATTTTGAAAGCGAGAGCGTAAGGATACATCTTCAGGCGCCTGATGCCCAGGGAAGCAGCTGGACCTTCAAGAATTGCCGCATATCCACTATCCGCAAAGACGGCCTGGCTTATCACAAGATAAGCACGACCATGGTTAGCGGAATAGAGAACAGGCGAGGCGAGAAGCGTACATATATCTGGCAGCCTGCTGTATTTAGCGTGGAAGGTGTGGTGGATCAGATATTCACTACTCTAAAGGATGTGAGCCCGTCTGGTTTTGCTTTCGTTATGGATCCGAAGAAACGTATTCCTCTGCAGATAGGACTTGAAGTAAAGTGTAATCTGAATGAGAAGAATGGAAATGTCATCCATCTGAAGGGCAAGATAATCCGTAAAGAGAAGCAGGATCAGTACACGCTTTACGGCTGCCGCAGTTCAGACAAGAATCCGGAGATCCTGGATTATCTGAAACGTCTGGCAGGTGAGCGTGATGAGAATGATAATGAACAGTATATGCCTAAATAGGGGATAGGAGGTAGAACATGGCAGAATTTATCGAAAGAAAGCGTTGGGTGTTTTTAGGACTTCCCTGGACATTTACAGTTTATAAGATCAATGATGATCTGGTGACCATAGATCAGGGGTTCTTTAAAAAGACCGAAAATGACTGCTATATGTATAAGGTACAGGATGTAAAGCTTGAGCAGAGTTTCTGGGAGAGAATGGTAAAGCTCGGTACAGTTGTCTGCTACACAGGCGATACGACCGATAAGATGCTTGTGATCCATCATATCAGGAATTCACAGGAGGTGAAGGATTTTATCCTTAAGGCTTCCGAGGCGGCAAGGTTAAAGAGACGTACCGTCAATATGCTTGATATAGGCAATGGCGTTGATCTGGACGGCAACGGGATCGTGGATGATATAAATTGATGACTTTTGCGGGGCGGGTCTTCCGCCCCTGCTTTATTCAGGCGGATAAATGACTAAAGGTGAACTTGAAAGTTTTATAGAAGAACTGAGAACGGCAGGTATTTCCCCGGGGCTTGATACTATGCGGGACCTGCTTCATCTTCTGGGTGATCCGCAAAAGGCTGTTAAGTGTGTTCATATAGCAGGTACAAACGGAAAGGGCTCGATACTGGCATTTGTTTCAACGGTGCTTAAGAAAGCGGGCTATAAGACCGGGAGATACTTCTCTCCGTCATTGGACGGGGAATTTGATAATATCCAGATCGGTGGCAGAAAGATCTCTGCTAAGGCTGTTCTTGAGGGAATGGAACGCATAAAGGAAGCTGATGAGAAATTAAAGGCTTCCGGGAAAAGAGGCCCTACCTTATTTGAAGCAGAAACAGCACTTGCTTTTCTTCATTTTGAAAAGAATGAAACAGACATAGCAGTGATAGAATGCGGAATGGGTGGTGCACTTGATGCGACAAATGTGATCACGGATCCGTTAGTATGTGCATTTGCACATATAGACATGGATCATTCGGCGTTTCTTGGTGAAACAATGATAGAGATCGCAAAGACAAAGTCGGGTATAATCAAACACGGTGCTGATGTTGTAAGTGTAAAACAGCATGATGGTGTTGCAAAGGTTCTGGCAGAATGTGCAAAAGACAATGGCTGTGGTTTTAACGTGGCAGAGCCTTATAATATAAGATCATCCCCTGCAGGACAGAGTTTCGATACAGATGATTTAAAGAAGCTTAAGATAGGCCTTCTTGGCTCATATCAGCCGGATAATGCGGCAGCAGCATTAAAGGTACTGCAGTGTCTTGAAGCAAAAGGTTTTGAGATAAAAGAGAAGGCATTGCGTGAAGGCTTTGAAAAGACCGAATGGTACGGAAGATTTTCCGTGCTCGGACGAAAGCCTCTTGTAATAGCAGATGGCGCACATAATCCGGATGCAGCTAAAAGGCTTGCTGAAAGTATTAAAGGATATGTTAAAGAAAAGCCGGTTTTTGTGATGGGAATGCTTCGCGATAAGGAGTATGATAAGGTTCTGCGCATACTCTCCCCGTGCATGTATGCGCTGGTTACTTTGACTCCGGATAATAAAAGGGCGCTCAGATCAGAAGAACTTGCGGCAGAAGCCGCTAAAGTGTGCGATAATATAACGGCATGTGTCAGTGTGAAGGAAGCCGTGGAAACGGCACTCATGCTTTCGAAAATATATGGCGGAAGGTCGGTGGTTGCGGCCGGATCGCTTTCGTATCTTGCAGAATTCAGACGTGAATATGAGTCTGTGACAGCAAAAGGAAAGAGGAAGTAATGGTTGATGAAAAAAGAGCGGCAGCAGCAATAAGAGAACTCCTGCTTGCCATCGGTGAAGATCCTGACAGAGAGGGGATAAAGGAAACTCCCGAAAGAGTTGCCAGGATGTATACGGAGCTGCTTGCAGGTTATGATGAGAAATCCGCAGCACATCTGAAGAAGACATTTCCTTCGGATGCAAAGGGCATAGTTCTGGAAAAAGATATACCGTTTTATTCTTTATGTGAGCATCATATGCTTCCGTTTTACGGAAAGGTTCATATAGCATATCTTCCGGAAGGAAGAGTAGCAGGGCTTTCAAAGCTTGCAAGAGTTACTGAGGTGTTTGCGAGAAGGCTTCAGCTTCAGGAGCGTATGACAGGACAGATCGCCGACGCGCTTATGTATGAGCTTGCCCCGAGAGGCGTGATGGTGGTCATTGAAGCTGAGCATATGTGCATGACAATGAGAGGTATAAAGAAACCCGGTACCAAAACCCTTACCATCGAAACAAGAGGTGCATTTGAAAGTGATGAGGCTCTGGTTAGACGGGTTATGGAGATGATCAGATATGAATAATAAGAAAATGGAAGTCTGGGGGATACTTAATGTAACTCCGGACTCTTTTTCAGACGGAGGGAAATATTTTTCTCCTGCGGCAGCACTTAAGCATGCGGCCCTTATGCAGGCGCAGGGCGTTGATGTTATTGATATAGGTGGTGAGTCCACAAGGCCCGGAGCCGAGAAGGTTGACGGTGATGAGGAACGGGACCGTGTTCTTCCTGTGATCAGAAATATCAGGGAAGGAAGCGGCGTGCCTGTTTCTGTTGATACTTACAGAGCAGATACTGCAAGGGCAGCGCTGGAAGCAGGCGCAGATATAGTCAATGACATATCAGGCATCTGCGACGAGAAGATGGCGGAGGTGCTTGCGGAATATGAATGTCCGTATTGTCTTACCTTCAATGAAAATGCTCCGGCCAAAGATGACCCTGACAGTGTTATGGAGAGGGCATTGAGCTTTTTTGCAGCAAAGAGCGAGTACCTTATTTCAAATGGTGTTAAGAAAGAGAATATCATCATCGATCCGGGCATAGGTTTTGCAAAATCACAGCCTGAAAATGTAAGACTGATCAAAGAGTGTGCAGAGTTTACCAAAACCGGATACAGGCTTTTGATGGGCGTTTCAAAGAAATCCGTGACGGCTTTTCTCTGCGGTTCACAAGCAGAGGAGAGGGCAGAGGCTACACTTGCGCTCACAGCATATTTTGCATTGCAGGGAGTTGATATAGTGCGTGTACATGATGTTTCTTCAAATGTGAATATTATCAAAACCTTAAACGGTGTCATCAATGGATGAGATACATATAGATGAACTGAAGATATTTGCTAATCACGGGGTGCTTCCTTTTGAAAATGAAAAGGGGCAGTATTTTTACGTGAATGCTATACTTTACCTTTCAACCAGGAAAGCCGGGATAAGTGATTGCCTTGATGACAGCGTAAGTTATGCTGATGTATGTATGCTCATCATAAAAGAAATGACTGAGCATACATATAAGCTTATAGAAGCTGCAGCGGAACATACCGCCCTGAAGATACTTGAACAATATGAGCTTTTAAGAGGTATTTCACTTGAGATAAGAAAACCTGATGCTCCGGTAGATGCTAAGTTTTCTTCTGTATCTGTAAAGATAAAAAGAAACAGACATAAAGCATATATTGCCTTTGGTTCAAGTGAGAACTATAAAGAGATGAGCAAAGAGGAACTTATAGATAAGGCGCTTAAACTTATAGATGAGGATCCTTTCTGCAGGATCAGGGAAAGGTCTTCAGTGATGAAGAGCAGTCCATACGGCGGTGTGGCAAAGAATGAATTCTTAAACGGTGTTATCTGTATCGAAACTTTTTATGAACCTGAGGAACTGCTTACTTTTCTTCATGAAACAGAAAAAGCATGCGGGAGAGAACGCAAGGAACATTGGGGAGACCGTACGCTTGATCTGGATATAATCTTTTATGATGATCTGGTGCTTCGCTCATCGGATCTTTCTATACCGCATCCCGATATGGAAAACCGTGATTTTGTACTGAAACCGTTATGTGAGATCGCGGCGGAACATATTCATCCTGTGATAGGAAAGACAGTACGTGATATTTATAATGATCATTTCTGAATCGAAACGGCATCTTTTGCTGTATCGAAAGTCTGAATGTTCACAGGGCCGTTTTCGGGTGTCATATATACCGGAACGTCGCTTTGGAAATTTCTGAAAAATACATACCCTCCGGCAATACTTATGTTGGAATAAACTCCTGCAGCAACTGTTTCAAGGCCTGAACCATCTGTATTTACGCGTTTCAGTGCATATGCGTCTTCACCCTTTCCCGAAGTCTGATAGTAGATCACATCTCCGTGTCTGTTGAATGTGTCGCATCTTTCATCTGCGATGACCCTTGTGCTTTTGTCAGACTGATCAAATACCTTAAGATGATAATCATCATCGGCATCCAGAAAATATATCTTCTGACCGTCGGGATCGGGAAGATACATACGGTGGGCGCCGGGGATCTCTGTATTTGCACCGGTAACAGGATCCAGTGACTGGAGTATTCCGGTCTCCTGCATCAGACTGTAATAAAGCAGTCCTCCTGAATTGCCGCCGACATCGGGATGACCGGAGATAAGAGGAGTGGGTTTGCCTCCTCCGATGGGAACCGTACAAAGAGTGATGGCTGCATTGCCGTCATTTTTTTCGCCTGCTTCAAACAATGTAAAGAGCAAGCTGTTATCGAGCAGTATCACGCCGTCACTTTCGCCTTCTGCGACCATGATGCTGTCTTTATCCTTAAGTTTCAGTCTGTAAATGCCGCGCCCGTTCCTTACATAACCTAAGCCGGCCTGATCGGATGCGGTGCTTGAATAATAGTAAACGTAGCCTCCTGCGGTATTGATGAGGGAGGCGCTGCCGTTTGCTATCTTGATGCATTTTCCGGATGCGGGATCATATGAATAAAGTTTTCCTTTGTCATAGAAATTGGAAAAATAGATGATGCCGTCATTCTCGGCAAAGAATCCTCCGTTGTAGAGATTGCCGGCGGTGTTGCCGACGGTGCCGGAAGGATTTAAAGGCACTTCTTTTGTCTTCCGTGCAGCTTTTTTGACGATGGCAAGTACTGCTATCACTGCTGCAACAACAACTATGGGGATGATTATCCGAAGTGCTTTTTTCATAACGCTGTGCTCCCTGTTTTATGAGTATTCAGAGATCACGATCTCACCATTCTTTAATGTAGCCGGAAGGTCGATGATCCTCTGGTTTTCGGATCCCCTGAAGCGCAGGCGTATGTTCTTTAGCTCTATCTTAAACTCTCCGTCGACAAGTACATCTGCCAAAGAAAGTATCTTATCGGTAACGTCGGTATGTGCGCGTTTGTATCCGGCATCAGTCAGTTCTTCAAAAGTATATCCTGAGTAGATCCAGATGCTTTTTCCGGGGACCTCGGCCCTCACACGTTCATAAAAGGGGAGAAGTGCCTGCTGATTAGCGGGCTCCATCGGCTCACCGCCCAGTACGGTCATACCCTTTATGTATGCGGGCTTCAGTGAGTCTATTATCGCATCTTCGACTTCTTTTGTAAAATCATTACCGTATTCAAAATCCCATGTCTCGGGGTTGAAACACTCTTTGCAGTGATGAGTGCATCCGCTTACGAACAGACTTGTCCGTACCCCGGGACCGTTTGCTATATCGGTATATTTAATAGCAGCATATTTCATAGATGACCTCTTACAGGTGCAAAACTCTTTCTTTGATCTCCTGGGTGCGTCCCTGGTTCCAGAACTGCGTTCCGATATATCCGCAGGTACGTCTTGCAACGTTCATTGTGTCCTGATCATGATTGCCGCATTCGGGGCATTCCCATACAAGCTTGCCTTCTTCATCATTCACGATCTGTATCTCTCCGCTGTAGCCGCACTTCTGGCAATAGTCGGATTTGGTGTTGAGCTCTGCGTACATGATGTTGTCATAGATATATGACATTACAGAAAGAACGGCTTCGATGTTGTTCATCATGTTCGGAACTTCAACGTAGCTGATAGCACCTCCGGGTGAAAGCGCCTGGAATTCGGATTCGAACTTGAGCTTAGTGAAGGCATCTATCTTTTCAGTGACATGCACATGATAGCTGTTTGTGATGTAGTTCTTATCGGTAACACCCTCGATGATGCCAAAGCGCTTCTGCAGGCATTTTGCAAACTTGTATGTCGTGGACTCAAGCGGAGTTCCATAGAGAGAGAAGGAGATATTTGTTTCTTTTCTCCACTTTGCGCACTTGTCATTTAAGTATTTCATTACATTAAGCGCAAACTCCTTGCCATCCGGATCTGTGTGTGAAACACCCTTCATGAATCTTGTGCATTCGCACAGCCCTGCATAGCCGAGTGATATCGTTGAATAGTTGTTGAAAAGGAGTCTGTCTATGGTCTCACCCTTCTTAAGTCGTGCAAGTGCTCCAAACTGCCAGAGAATAGGAGCTACATCAGAAGGAGTTCCGAGAAGTCTTTCATGTCTGCACATTAGAGCGCGTTTGCACAGCTCGGTCCTTTCTTCCATCAGATCCCAGAATTTCTTTTCATCCTTTCCTGAAGAGCAGGCTACATCAACAAGGTTGAGCGTTACGACACCCTGATTGAAACGTCCGTAGTATTTGTGCTTTCCGTCATTGCCAAGACCTTCCGTATCCGGAGTGAGGAAACTCCTGCAACCCATGCAGGGATATACATCGCCGTTTTTGTATTCCTTCATCTTCTTTGCGGAAATATAGTCGGGAACCATTCTCTTTGCGGTGCACTTTGCGGCAAGCTCTGTCAGATAATAATACTTGCTGTCTTCATGTATATTGTCCTCATCGAGTACATAGATAAGCTTGGGGAATGCAGGCGTGATATAGACACCCTTTTCGTTCTTTACACCGAGTATCCTCTGCTTGAGCATTTCCTCTATGACCATTGCAAGGTCATCGCGAAGCCTTCCTTCGGGAACTTCATCAAGGTACATGAATACGGTTATGAAAGGTGCCTGCCCGTTTGTGGTCATAAGTGTGATGACCTGATACTGTATAACCTGAACGCCTCGTTCAATTTCAGAACGGACTCTCATCTCGGCGATATCATTGATCTGTGTTTCGGATGCATCGATGCCTGAAGCTTCGAACTCTTCACGGACTTCCTTCCTGAATTTCTGTCTGCTCACATCAACAAAAGGTACGAGGTGAGAGAGCGTGATGCTCTGTCCGCCGTACTGTGAGCTGGCGATCTGTGCGATCGACTGTGTTGCGATATTGCATGCGGTGGAGAAACTCTTGGGTTTCTCTATCATCGTCTCGCTTATGACAGTGCCGTTCTGGAGCATGTCCTCAAGGTTGACGAGGCAGCAGTTATGCATATGCTGTGCAAAGTAGTCAGCATCGTGGAAGTGGATGATCCCGGATTCATGAGCTTCGACGATATCTTTGGGAAGCAGAAATCTTCTGGTGATATCCTTTGAAACTTCTCCTGCCATATAGTCACGCTGTACGCTGTTAACGGTAGGATTTTTGTTGGAGTTTTCCTGCTTTACCTCTTCGTTGCTGCATTCAATAAGGCTCATGATCTGCTCGTCGGTGGTATTGGACTGACGGACAAGCTGATGCTGGAAACGGTAGGTTATGTATTTTCTTGCAACCTGATGATGGCCGGAACCCATAAGGCCGTCCTCTACCATATCCTGTATCTCCTCAACGCTGGCCGCTCTGGTGAGGTTCTTGCAGTTTGCGGTCACCTTGTCAGTGATGGCGCGCATCTCGTCCTCGGAAAGACGCCTTTCTTCGGATACCTCCTTGTTGGCCTTTCTTATGGCATTCAGGATCTTTTCGGCATTGAATTTTACTTCCTTACCGCTTCTTTTGATGATGTTCATTGTGCAGCTCCTTTTATTTAAAATAGTCCTATATTTTGCAGTTTTTCATGAAAAAACGATATCGCGACCACAATATCTTGTGGCGGAGGTAATCATACCACCTATATGCCGTATTTTCAAGGTGCTTTTTGCTGCATTTGTCGCTTATCGGATCCATCGTAAATCTGCTATATCCCGCCTTAAAGGGTATCGGTATCTTATAATATTGTGATGTGATAAAATGACCGGAGATCATAATTTTGATCTGAGATCAACTAAACGAGGAGGTATCTGCAATGAAATTTATGAAGTGCATGAAGTGCGGAAAAGTTCTTATCATCGAGAAAGATACACCTGCACCTACTATCTGCTGTGGTGAGGCTATGACAGAGCTTAAGGCAGGAGAGTCGGATGGCGCATTTGAAAAGCATGTTCCGGTTGTAAGCGTCGATGGCAACAAGGTCCATGCAGCAGTGGGCAGCGTAGAGCATCCTATGATGGAGGAACACTATATAATGTTTATAGTTCTTGAGACGGATCGCTCATACCAGCTTCATCGCCTGAATCCGGGTGAGAAGCCTGAGGCGGATTTCCTTGTGGCACCGGGCGAGAAGCCTGTTGCGGTTTATGAATATTGCAATCTTCACGGTCTCTGGAAGGCAGAGCTGTGATTTTGCAAAGACGGCCGTAAAATGCTATAATGCACGCACGTATTGTCTGTGCATGGGAAACCATGCGCAGGCATGTGCATGAGGCTTTACCCGTATCATTATTCTTACAGAGGGCGTTTGTAGATGGATAATTCGGCAGCTGCAATAGCAGCAAATGAAAAAGCAGATAAAGCCGGTTTTAACGAGATGGAGCTTTCCGCTATAGGTGAGGTTGCCAATATCACGCTTGGCAATGCGATGACAGCTCTTTCTGTGCTCACTCACGGTGATATAGATATCTCCACGCCCGATGTTGAGATCAAGAACAAAGGCGATGTGGTCATAGACGGTCTTGAGAAGTGTATCATCACCAGAGTGGATTATGTCAAGGGGTTGGACGGTTTCTCGGTTCTTTTTCTTAAAGAAGACGATGTGAAGATACTGACAGACCTGATGATGGGCAGTGACGGTCACGGAATGTTCTATCTTCAGGATATATCTGATCTGCATCTGAGTGCGGTGAGCGAATCCATGAATCAGATGATGGGTTCTGCGGCAACGGCTATGGGCATGATGCTCAGCAAGATGGTAGATATATCAACACCGACTACGATCCGGATGGAAGCGGGAAAGTTTGTTGATGACTCATTTAAGAACGATGACCGCTTTGTACAGATCAATTTTGATGTAAAGATGAATGATCTTATCGCAACTCAGATGATCCAGCTTTATCCGTTCAAACTGGCTAAAGCGATAGCGGATCTGTTCATAGTAAAAAAACAACAGAATGACGGACAGAGTCCGTTTTAGTCAGGGAGGAAGTTATGGCAGAAGGTTGCAGCGGAGAATGCGGATCCTGCGGGGAAAGCGGATGCGGTGACAGAAAGGGCCCCGGTATCCAGAAGGCTCCCCAGAACAGCGCATCAAATATCAAACATGTCATTGCCGTAGTAAGTGGCAAGGGCGGTGTAGGCAAGTCGATGGTAACAGGCTTGCTTGCAGGTGAAATGAATAAGAGAGGATATAAGACAGGCATACTTGATGCTGATATAACAGGTCCTTCGATACCGAGGATGTTCGGTATAAAAGACAGGGCCGGTTTCGACGGTACCAATGTGCTTCCCTGCGAGAGCAAGGGCGGCATGAAGGTAATGAGCATCAATCTGCTGCTTGATAATGATACAGATCCGGTGCTCTGGAGAGGCTCACTCATTTCGGGTGCGGTCAAGCAGTTCTGGACCGATGTTGCATGGGGCGATCTTGATTATCTTTTTGTTGATATGCCGCCCGGAACAGGTGATGTTGCCCTTACGGTAATGCAGTCTCTTCCGGTTGAGGGGATCATCATTGTTACATCACCCCAGGAACTTGTCGGCATGATAGTCAAAAAGGCCGTGAAGATGGCTGAGATGATGCATGTACCGGTACTTGGATTAGTTGAAAATATGTCTTATTACAAGTGCCCTGATTGCGGAAAGATGATCGAAATCTTTGGGCACAGCAGACTTGATGAAACAGCTGCAGAGCTTGGTCTGGAAAAGACTGCAAGGCTGCCTGTAAACCCTGCGCTTGCCGCATTATGCGATGAGGGTAAGGCTGATGAGATCGATGCGGGAGATGCATCGGCACAGGTAGCAGCAATGATAGAAGGCATGTAAGAATTTATAACTAAAACTTCCCGACCCGTCAGGCAAGGCTGCACGGTGTGGGAAGTTAGTGAAATAAATCAATAATAAGGAGATCAGGAGGAAACTATGAAGGATATACAGGTATCGATCGGATCAACAGGGATCAAATCATTCAACTATAACAATACATTTGCGGCTAAGCCCGGCGAGCAGATGAAGCTTGCTGTAAAGACACAGATAGCCGTAAATCTGAATCCCGCATCACCCACTGTTGCAATGGTACTGGTTAAGTACGAGGCAAGTGATGAGGAGAAGAAGGTCATCGGTCTTACTATCGAGACTATGACACCGGTAAGTGTCAGCACATTCGTTGACAACCTTGATGAGGTTATCAAGAAGAAATATATCGGAGAAGTCATGATAGGAGTTGCGGAAAAGATCCGCATGCTTTCATCCATCGTTGGACTGAGCCTTACGGTACCTCCTGTAAGACTTGCTTACAAGGATACTCAGGAAAGTCTTGATTCAGAAATCTATACAACAAAGATCTGAAATGATATTTGAAATATGCTTATAAGTGTACGAAATACAGATATCTCCTATGGCGACAGAAAGCTCATAGGAGATATATCTTTTGAAGTAAGAAATACAGAGAAGATTGCCATAGTCGGAAGGAACGGCTGCGGCAAGACCACATTTCTAAAACTTCTTACGGGTGATATCGACCCCGATCACAGAGACGGTAATGAACAGCCGCATATAGATAAAGCTCCCGGACTTACTATGGGATGGCTTTCACAGATGACTTTTTCGGACGAAAATGCCTGCCTTGGCGATGAGATCCGTAAGGTTTTTCTTCCTGTTATAAAAATGAAGCAGAGGATGGATGAGCTCATTGCTGAAATGGACAGTTCACCCGATGAAAAGAAGGCTGCCGAGTTTGCTGCTCTTGAGGAAAGATATACCTATATGGGCGGCTACAGGTCGGATAAAGATTATGAACTTGTTTTTTCACGCTTCGGCTTTTCGAAGGAAGATGAGAACAGACCTCTTTCTGAATTTTCCGGAGGCCAGAGGACCAAGATCGCATTCATCAAACTGCTGCTATCAAAGCCGGATATACTGATATTGGACGAGCCTACTAACCATCTGGATATCTCAACCATATCATGGCTGGAAGGCTATGTGAGAGAGTATCCGCGTGCGGTCATCATAGTTTCGCATGACAGACTTTTCTTAGACAGGACAGCAGAAGTTGTCTACGAGATCGAGAATAAAAAGATGACTCGTTATGTCGGAAACTATTCCGATTATACAAAACGCAAGAAGGAACAGAGGGAGCAGCAGCAGAAGGCATATATCGCACAGCAGAAGGAGATAGAACGTCTTCAGGCTGTTGCCGACAGATTCATCCACAAGGCCACCAAGGCCTCGATGGCAAAGAACAAATTAAAACAGATAGAGCATATGGATATCATTGAGGCACCGGAGGATCCGGAACTCAATGCTTTTCATGCGCTCACGAAACCTGCTGTCGAAAGCGGAGGCGATGTGCTTGATACTGACGGCCTTGGCTTTGGCTATGACAGGCAGCTTGGAAAGATCAGCTTTTCAGTTAAGAAAGGCGAGAAGATTGCGATAATAGGTGGCAATGGTCTGGGGAAATCAACACTCCTTAAGACCGTAGCCGGAAGGCTTAAACCTCTTTCGGGAAAGTACCACTATGGACATAACGTAGAACCCGGATACTTTGATCAGCAGATGGCGCAGTATGAGAATAATAAGAGCGTACTGGATGATTTTCATGATCTGTATCCATATCTCACAGAAACCGAGACAAGGAACATGCTCGGAGGCTTTTTGTTTACCGGAGAAGATGTGTTTAAAGAGGTGAATCTCCTGTCAGGAGGCGAGAAGGTACGTCTTGCCCTCGCAAAGATATTTGAGAAGCGGCCTAACTTCCTGCTTCTCGACGAGCCTACCAATCATATGGATATAGTGGGCAGGGAAGCGCTTGAAGACATGCTCCTTGATTATGAAGGAACACTCCTTCTTGTTACACATGACAGATACCTTGTAAAGAAAGTGGCTCAGAAGCTTATCATATTCGGTAAGGAAGGTGTGGAATTCTTTCCGTTTGACTATGAGGAATTTGAACGGACATACGGTAAAGAAAAGACTGAGAGTGCCTCTGAGGTCTGGAAGATAGATGGGGACAGAAGCAGTGCGGATGTCCCTGAAAAGCAGGAAGCTCCCAAAAAGAAAACCGAGAATCCCGGTAAGGAACTTGCTAAGAGAAAGCGCCGGATAGAACGTCTTGAACAGCTCATGGAGGAGAATGACGCAAAGAAGGCCTCGATAGAGGCTCAGATAGCAGATCCTGCCAATGCAACGGATTATATTAAACTCGGTGAACTTCAGGAAGAACTTTCTAAGCTTGAGGAAAACGAGCTTGCTTATATGGAGGAATGGGAGAGCCTGCAGGACGAATGATCAAGTCCCGGGGCCTGAAGCGGAAAGTTTGTTTTTGATGGCTGTTGAGGTTATAATATGATATTAGGGTTCAAAGGTCCAAAATCCGGATCAGGCTTGCCTGAATGGGGATCTTGACCCTGACTTCAGAAATAAAAAACCCGGAAATGCTTTATTTAAGCCTTCCGGGATAAGCAGGGGCAGAAGGAGTCGAACCCTCTTCGACGGTTTTGGAGACCGATGTTAAACCGTTTAACTATGCCCCTAAAAAATCAACAGACCTTATATTAACAGATGGGTAAAAATTTAGCAAGGGGAAATATACTACAGTTTTTATGAATACAATTTGCCTTGTAATTTCTGCAGCAGTATCCTTTTTCCTGCTGATAGCCATATTCGTTTTTAACAGGGCCGAGACCGGACCGATGATAAGGGCGATGAACTTTACGGGCGCCGCCTGTTTGCTTGCCGTTTTTTCGCTTGTGCCTGCATTTGAAAGCGGAACATTGGACAGCTTCAGATACACATCGCTGGTGATCAGCTTATGTTTGTGCCTTTATGTCCTTTCGCTTGCCATCCTTTCGGTAATATCATGCGGTGTCGAGATACCAAGTAATTTCAGCCGCAGTATGTTTGTGCTTGGGTTTCTTTTCTGTATAGCAGAGGTTATAAGCGAAGGACTTGGCAATCCTGCAATTGTTGTCGAACGCTTAAGCTTGGGAGGCCCTGTTCCGGAGTGTTCTTTTGGCATTATGTATTTTGTTGAGATCGGTATAATAGGCATTCTTGGCCTGGCCGGTTTTTTTGTTACCTTTAACAACTTCTGGCATGGACTTATTGAAACCAACAGAGGAACAGGTCCGCTTGCGTTTGTAAATCTTATAGTTCCGCTTGTCGCTGCGGTCATCATGCCCACAGGCGGTCTGGCACTTCTTATAATACCCGGCGTTATGTTTATAAGCTTTATGCTTACCGTGCTCATCGTTCACCGTTTCAGGATGTTCGACCCGATGCAGATGGCACGCGACGATATCATAGAGACCATAGAAGAAGGTTTCGTTGTTATAGACAGTGCTGACAGGGTTCTTTTTTCAAATGAAAAGGCCGGAGATATTTTCCCTCAGCTAAAGTATGAAGCGACAAGTCCTGACGTTATCAGAATGCTCAAGGCAAATGATAAAAACGAGATAGAAGCCGCAGGACGTCTGTATCAGATTTCGCTTGTTCCTTTTTATTCGCGCGACACCTTGAAGGGAACAACAATATGGATAAATGATAAGACAGAAGAACATGAATTCACACAAAGACTTATAGAACTCAGGGATGAAGCCGAAAAGGCCAATCAGGCCAAGTCTCTTTTCCTTGCAAACATGAGTCATGAGATCCGAACTCCCATGAATGCCATAATCGGTATGACGGAACTGATACTCAATGACAATATAAACAGCAAGGTTGAGGAAAATGCAAACAACATAAGAAATGCGAGCAACACGCTGCTCTCTCTTATAAACAGTATCCTGGATTTCTCAAAGATAGAGACAGGTAAGATGGAGAGCACGGAAAGTGAATATAACCTCGGCATGATACTTAAGGATATCTGTAATATGACGGGCCTTAAGCTTGTCGACAAAAACGTAGAGCTTATAGTTCATGTTGATGATACTATCCCTGCGGCCTTCCTTGGAGATGAAACACATATACGTCAGATATACACCAACATCCTTTCAAATGCCGTAAAGTATACGAAGAGAGGTTATATCAGGCTTAATGTGGGCTGGGAGAAGACGAAGAAAGGTCTGGCTCATGTGAGCGTTTCCATAGAGGATACGGGTGTCGGCATAAAGCAGGAAAGTATTCCGACGCTTTTTGAGAGCTTCCAGCGTGCTGATATGATCAAGAACCGTACGATCGAAGGTACGGGACTGGGGCTTGCCATCTGCAAGAGACTTGTGGAGAGTATGGGTGGAAAGATCGGAGTCAGGAGCACATATGGAGTAGGCTCCGTTTTCTCATTCGATTATATTCAAAAGATCGCTGATGAGACTCCGCTTGGCAATTATGATTACATAGAACTTCCGATCGACAAGGAGCACGAAAGAAAAACATTCATAGCACCGCTTGCAAGGATACTTGTGGTTGATGACAATATAACCAACTTAAAAGTAGCCCAGGGCATACTTGGAATGTATCAGGTCAGGGTGGACACTGCGATGAGCGGCAGGGAGTGTCTTGATAAGCTTTCAACCAACAGGTATCACATGGTATTTATGGATCAGATGATGCCTGAAATGGATGGTATAGAAACCAACAGCTATATACGCAGCAATCCGGATCCTTATATAAGTTCTCTTCCTGTCATAGCTCTCACTGCGAACGCGATAAGCGGTACAAGGGAGATGTTCCTCCAGAACGGATTTCAGGAGTATATCTCAAAGCCTATAGCGCTGCCTGCGGTTGAGGCCGTGCTCAAAAAATTCCTTCCTCCGGAGATACTTCACTATGTTGACAGGGAAGAGGAAAGTCCGGAGGAGATCTTATCCGATGTGATCATCCGCGGAGTAGATATAGAAACAGGTCTCAGGAACTATGGCAATGATGCCGGCAGGTTCATCCAGATACTTAAGTTTATCTGCGAAGATGGGGACGGTCATGCGGAGAGGATACGAAACTGCATTAAGAATGGCGATATAAAGCAGTATGTGTTTGAAGTGCATGCTCTTAAAGGCCTTATGGCAGGGATAGGCGCAAGGCAGCTTTCGGAGTTTGCAAGGATGCAGGAGATGGCCGGCAGGGAAGGCAGGACCGATGAGATATACAGAGAGGGAATGCTGCTTGCCGATCAGTATGAGGATATGTTAGCGGAAATAAACAATGTGCTTTCCGAAGGCGGGCTGCTTGAGGAGGAGCGTACCGAGATGCATTCGGAGGCTCTTACCTGGGATGAGTTCCTTTCGGCGCTCAAGTCGCTTCAGAATTCTCTGGAAATGCTCGAACAGTCTGATGCCGCAAGGAAGATAGATAATCTGCTCGCTTATCCGCTTGATGATGGTATAAGGGCACAGCTTAATGAAGTTAAGAAGGCAATATCGGACTTTGATTATGAAGATGCATCGGAAATGATTAGACTCATGCTCTGACGGAGGTGGATATGACTGATCTGAAAGATAAGGCCGGCATCAGGGAGATAGTTGAAGGCTATGGCCCTGACTGCAAAGAACTGATGAGGTATGCCGCATGGCTTGAGAGCAAGTCCGGGGCAAAGACTGTTTCGGAGTATGATCCGAATGACGGGAAGGGCGGAACAATGATGTTCCCGGTTTATGACGGTACCCTGCTGAATTTTGTTAAGACGGCTGATAAGCTTGAGCATATCAACAGGAATTATGTTTATACTTATAGCAAAAAACGCATCAGGAGCGAAAAAGATGAGCTTGAACTTATCGACCGGGCACAGATAACGGATATGCAGCTGCTCTTTGATATACTCTCATCTTATATCCTCAAAGGCCGCACAAAAGGGGCTGTATGGAGCCGTGGCGTTGAGAATGGCGTATATCTGAAACTGGTGACCAAAATGAAGGATCTTATCGAATTCTGGACACAGCCTTTTTAAAAATATGTGAATTTTAATTAATTGCCACAATATATGGTATAATGGGCGTTGACAAATAACTCCATGCCGCGGATGGCGGCGGAAAGGGAAAGAAGTGGGAAACGTAAGACGTATCTATGTTGCAAAGAAAGACGAATATGCGGTAAAAGAGTCGGAGCTTTTAGCTGAGATAAAGAATTATCTCGGGATATCCGATGTGAAGTCGCTGCGCATATACATCCGTTACGATGTAGAGAATGTTTCAGATAAGGTATTCGAAAGAGCATGCAGGAAGGTTTTCTCAGAGCCGCCTGTTGATGAGCTCTTTGAAGAGAAGATAGATGTGCCGGCAGGCGCAAGGGTATTCGGTGTGGAGTACCTGCCCGGACAGTATGACCAGAGAGCGGATTCCGCAGAACAGTGCATCCGCTTCCTTAAGGAAGATGAAGAGCCTGTCGTAAAGACTGCAACTACCTATGTTCTTACAGGCAATATATCTGATGAGGAATTTGAGGCGATCAAAAAGCATTGCATCAATCCTGTTGATTCCAGGGAAACGGGAATGGAGAAGCCTGAAACACTCATCACATCATATGATGAACCTGATGATGTAAAGATCTTTGATGGATTCAGACAGATGAACGAGGGTGAGTTAAAGGAACTCTATGATTCACTCGGTCTTGCGATGACCTTCAAGGATTTCCTGCATATTCATAAGTATTTTTCTGAGGAAGAAAAAAGAGATCCGTCAATGACCGAGATCCGTGTTCTGGATACCTATTGGTCGGATCATTGCAGACATACAACGTTTGCCACAGAGCTTAAGAATATCGAATTCGGTGAGGGTTACTACCGCACACCGATCGAGACTACATACTTAAGCTATCTTGATACAAGGAAGGATCTTTATGCAGGACGCGATGACAAATACGTATGTCTTATGGACATGGCACTCATCGCAATGAAGAAACTCAAGAAAGACGGCTTACTTACGGACATGGAGGTTTCAGATGAGATCAATGCCTGCTCCATAGTAGTCCCTCTTGAAATAGACCCCGGTGACGGAAACGAAAAGTATACAGAAGAGTGGCTTATCAATTTCAAGAATGAGACACATAACCATCCTACTGAGATAGAGCCCTTCGGCGGTGCTGCAACATGTCTTGGCGGTGCTATCAGAGATCCTCTTTCAGGCAGAACTTATGTATATCAGGCAATGCGTATCACCGGTGCGGCAGATCCCACAAGACCTGTATCCGAAACATTAAAGGGCAAGCTTCCCCAGATGAAGCTTGTACGCGGAGCTGCTGCGGGATACTCATCATACGGAAACCAGATCGGTCTTGCTACCGGCCTGGTAAAGGAAATCTATCATCCTAACTACGTTGCAAAGCGTATGGAGATCGGTGCCGTTATGGGTGCCGCTCCCAGAAAAAATGTAAAGCGTCTTACATCCGATCCCGGGGATATCATTATCCTTTTGGGTGGCAGGACAGGACGTGACGGCTGCGGCGGTGCTACAGGCGCTTCCAAGGCTCATACCGAGAAGTCGATCGCTGTATGCGGTGCAGAAGTGCAGAAAGGTAATCCGCCTACAGAAAGAAAGCTCCAGAGACTGTTCAGACGTCCTGAAGTGAGCCGTATCATAAAGAAGTGCAATGACTTCGGTGCAGGCGGTGTATCGGTTGCTATCGGTGAACTTGCAGACGGACTGAAGGTTAACCTTGATAAGGTTCCTAAAAAATATGCAGGTCTTGACGGAACAGAGCTTGCAATTTCAGAGTCACAGGAAAGAATGGCTGTTGTTGTAGCTCCTTCTGATGTGGCAGAGTTCATGAAGTATGCCGCAGAGGAAAATCTTGAGGCTACCGAGGTGGCTGAAGTAACAGAGGAGAAGAGGCTTGTGCTTTCTTGGAGAGGAAAGGTTATAGTCGATCTCTCAAGAGCATTCCTTGATACCAACGGCGCTCATCAGGAAACAAATGTATTTGTTGAGGTTCCTGATGAGGATGACAATTATCTCAGGAAGACAGCATCTCCTGCAGTTGCAGAGGATGTTGAAAAGAATGACGTGAAGGCAGCTTGGCTTGATACTCTCTCAGATCTCAACGTATGTTCACAGAAGGGTCTTGTAGAGATGTTTGATGCTTCTATCGGTTCGGGCAGCGTATATATGCCTTACGGTGGAAAGACACAGCTTACAGAGACACAGGTTATGGCGGCGAAGGTTCCCATGACAGGCGTTATGAAGACTGATGCGGTATCACTCATGAGCTACGGCTTTGATCCTTTTCTTTCAAGCTGGAGCCCTTATCACGGTGCTATTTATTCAGTGCTCCGTTCTGTATCTGCTATCGTGGCAGCAGGCGGTGATTACAGAAAGATTCATTTCACTTTCCAGGAATACTTCCGCAGGATGAGTGAAGATCCCGAGAGATGGAGCGAGCCTTTTTCAGCTCTCCTCGGTGCATATGATGCACAGCTTGGCTTCGGTCTTGCAAGTGTAGGCGGCAAGGATTCAATGTCAGGAACTTTCAATGATATCAACGTTCCTCCCACACTTGTATCATTTGCTGTTGCCATGGCTTCGCAGGATGATATCATCACTCCTGAATTCAAGAAATCAGGCAACAAGCTGGTAGTATTCAAGATCAACAAGGATGAATATGACATTCCTGTTTACAAGGAAGTCATGGAAATGTATGACGAAGTTGAGAAACTTATAAAGGAAGGCAGCATTAAGTCAGCATATGTCCTTGATGCATATGGCATTCCTGCTGCTGTTTCAAAGATGGGCTTCGGAAATCTGCTCGGCGCTCGTATTTCAGATGAGATCGATGCGGAAGATCTGTTTGCAAACAGATCGGGTGAGATACTCGTTGAGATGGAGCCTTCAGCTGTTTCCGCTATAGAAAGCGATCATATCGTGATCGGTGAAGTGAGCGCAGATGGCTTTGAAGCATGCGGCGAACAGATCTCTATGGATGAAGCACTTGAAGCATGGAAGGGCAGGCTTGAAAAAGTTTATCCCACTAAGGCAAGGAAGGATACCACTCCTGTTGATATGCCTATTTATCAGGCTCCGGAGATTCATGTATGCAGGAACAGGGTTGCGAAGCCTACGGTATTCATTCCCGTAATGCCCGGAACCAACTGTGAATATGATTCGGTAAGAGCTTTTGAAATGGCCGGGGCCCGTGCGGTTACAGGCGTGTTCCGAAATCAGAATGCAAATGATATCCTGCTTTCGGTTGATGATCTTGTAAAGGATATATCCGAAGCACAGATCATCATGTTCCCGGGTGGATTCTCAGCAGGTGATGAGCCAGATGGATCAGCCAAGTTCTTCGCTACTGCTTTCCAGAATGAGAAGCTTAAGGAAGCCGTAATGAAACTTCTTAATGAAAAAGACGGACTGGTACTCGGAGTCTGCAATGGTTTCCAGGCCATCATAAAGCTTGGCCTCGTTCCGTATGGTGAGATCAAGGGACAGAATACTGAGTCTCCGACACTTACATTCAATACGATCAACAGACACATCTCCAAGATGGTCTACACCAAGGTTGTTTCTAACAAGAGCCCGTGGCTTAAGGAAGCAGAACTCGGAAAGGTATACACCTCACCCGCTTCACACGGTGAAGGAAGATTTGTTGCTCCCGAGAGCTGCATAAAGGAACTTATAAAGAACGGACAGGTTGCAACCGTTTACTCCGATCCTGAAGGGAATGTTTCGATGGATGAAGAGTGGAACGTAAACGGATCCTTCATGTCGATTGAAGGTATCACATCTCCTGACGGAAGAGTGCTTGGTAAGATGGCTCATCCCGAAAGAAAAGGTGACCATGTTGCCATGAATATCTTCGGCGATCAGGATCTTAAGATATTTGAATCCGGAGTTGACTATTTCAAATAAATGACGATCAGAGAAGAACTCGAAAAAGCAGAAACAGAGTATCTGAGCAAGTATGCGGTCCTGAGCATCAATTCAAGGGGCAGGGAGCGTGAGGAGGAGCCGTGCGACATACGCCCGGTCTTCCAGCGTGACAGGGACAGGATAATCCATTCCAAGGCTTTCCGAAGGCTGAAGGATAAGACGCAGGTTTTCCTTAATCCCGAAGGAGATCATTACAGGACAAGACTTACCCATACCCTTGAAGTGAGCCAGATCGCGCGTACCATCGCCAAGGCTCTTAAGCTTAATGAGGAACTCTGTGAAGCTATAGCACTGGGGCATGACCTGGGACATACTCCCTTCGGACATGCGGGTGAAAGAGCGATAAATGCTGCCATGAAAGATTATTTCGACGGCAAACCGCCCTTTGTTTTCAAGCATAGTGAACAGGGCGTAAGGGTTGCGTCGATACTGGAACGTGACGGTGAAGGGCTTAATCTTACATGGGAAGTGCGTGATGGCATTGCCAATCATCAGACCAGCAGCACGCCTTCAACACTTGAGGGAAAAGTGGTAAGGCTTGCAGATAAATTTGCATATATCCACCATGATATGGATGATGCGATAAGGGCGCGGGTTCTTTCGGATTCCGATGTTCCTAAAGAGATAGGTGAAGTTCTTGGATTTACCACAAAAGACAGGCTTGACTGTCTGATACATAATACGATCAGATCGAGCATGGGTAAAAATGATATATGCATGGAACCTGAAGTTATGCAGGCCATGCTTGCCATGAGGAAATTCATGTTCGGAGCTGTATATTCCAATCCCATTGTAAAGGGCGAGGAACATAAGGCGGAAACGCTTGTTGAAACGCTCTTTAAACATTACTGTGATCATCCGGATGAGCTTCCGGAAGAGTATAATAAACTTATGGAGCGCGGGGATTCTCCGGCGAGAGTTGCCTGTGATTATATAGCATCCATGACAGACAGATATGCCATAGTAAAATACGAGGAATTGTTTATCCCGATTTCATGGAAGTATTGATATGCCATATTATCCCGAATCACTAATCGATGAGATAAGATATAAAAACGACATTGTTGAAGTCATAGGCGAAAACGTGACTCTTAAGAAGGCCGGCAGGCGATATACCGGCCTTTGTCCTTTTCATTCCGAGAAATCACCGTCTTTTTCAGTTGATGCTGACAAACAGCTTTATTACTGCTTTGGCTGTCATGAAGCCGGAAATGTCTTTACATTCGTTCAGAAGATAAATAATTATACTTTCCCTGAAGCTGTTAAATACCTGGCTGACAGGGCTCATATAGAACTTCCCGAAATAGAGTACAATGATGAGATGAGGAAGAAAATCAGCGAAAAGGAGCGTCTTCTTGCCATCAACAATGATGCGGAATTATATTTCTTTCATCAGCTTAAGACTCAGGCCGGTGCACTGGGACTTTCATATTTCAGAAAGAGAGAGCTTACGGATGAGACTATCAAACGTTTCGGACTGGGTTATTCTCTTCAGACAAGCAATGATCTTGTAAGATATCTCAAGTCAAAGGGATATGATGATGAGATCATAAGAGAAGCGGGACTGGGCGTGTTCTATGAACGGGAAGGAATGCGCGACAAGTTCATAAATCGCGTGATGTTTCCCATTCAGGATCTGAACGGAAAGGTGATAGGTTTCGGAGGCAGAGTGATGGGTGATGCAAAGCCAAAGTATCTGAATTCACCTGAAAATCCTATATTCGAAAAAAGAAAAAATCTTTTCGGATTGAATCGTGCAAGAATGTCCAGAAAGGGCCGCTTTATACTCTGTGAAGGCTATATGGATGTTATAAGTATGCATCAGGCAGGTTTTGACGAGGCTGTAGCTTCACTGGGCACAGCATTCACACCGGAGCAGGCGGTGCTCCTCAAACGTTTTTCGGATAATATCTATCTTGCATATGACAGTGACGGAGCCGGGATCAATGCTGCCTTGAAAGCTTTGGAGATACTTGAGAATGCAGGCATGCACGGACGTGTCATTAATATGCAGCCCCATAAGGATCCGGATGAATTCATGAAGGCCCTGGGAAGAGAGGAATATGAAAAACGTATAGATGAAGCAGAGAATGGTTTCATATTCAGGGCAAAGCAGATAAGAAGATCATACAAAACGGATGAGGCTCACCCGGGTGAAAAGAGTGAGTTCGAGAAAAAGCTTGCGCTTATGCTCTGCGGTTTTGAAGATGAGATAGAAAGAGAAAATTATCTTAAAGCGGCAGCAGCAGAGTTTTCCGTTGATGAGAAGATACTCCGCAGGGAAGTGATATCACTTGCGTTATCCGGGGCAGGAAACAGGGAAGAACAGGCGCTTCGTGAAAAGAGGCGTGAGGAGAGAAGGATGGCCGTTAAGGATAAGGAAGATCCGAATATCAATTCCGAACGTCTCCTTATCGCATGGCTTGTTGCAAGGAATGATCTGTATGATCAGATAAAGGATGATATCCTCCCGTCGGATTTTACAGATCCTGTCTGCAGGAAAGTAGCAGAGGCGGTATTTGAAGGGATAGTTAATGATAAGCTTGATCCTGCTGCGGTGATAAATCTGTTTGAAGATGAGGAAGAACAGAGGCAGGCGGCAATGGCACTGCAGAACGACCCTTATCTTTTTGCTGACGGAGGCGGTGATATAGAAGGAGGCGAGGCAGCTGACAGGGCTGAAGTCTTCAAGAACACAGTCATCAAAGTAAAGCGTGCGGGAATTGAGAACAGGGCATCCGGAGGCGTAAAGGCTTCACTGGATGAACTGATAAAAGATAAACAGCTGATGGAAAGACTTGAGAAGAAAAGTTATGCTCTCTGAAAGACTGAAGGCAGTGTCCGGATTTGCGGGAGTTGGGACTTGTGCGGCAGATATAGGCTGCGATCACGGCTATGTTGCCATAGACCTTGTGGAATCCGGGAGATTTGAAAAGTGTATAGCGATGGATCTGCGCAAAGGTCCGCTTAAAGCCGCAGAGGAAAATGTCAGGGCAAAAGGTCTTGAGGAGCGGATAGAACTCAGACTTTCCGACGGCGTGGATAAATTACAGATCGGAGAGGCTGATACAGTTATTACCGCAGGAATGGGCGGAAGGCTTATAATAAATATATTAAAAGCTCATCCGGATATTTTTTTATCTCTTGATCATTTTGTGCTGCAGCCTCAGTCAGAGCTTGGAGAGGTAAGACATTTCCTGCATGATGCAGGGTTTTCGCTCAAAGATGAAATGATGGTCATAGAGGATGACAAGTTTTATTTTCTGATGAAATTTATCCCGGGCGGAAATGATGAAGCTTATGAAGGTATGGGTGAAGAAGCTTATGAATTCGGTCCCCTGCTTTTAAAGAATAAAAACAGTCTTCTGAAGGAATATCTGATCAGAAGGAAGTCGATCATTTCGGATGCTGTTTCTGATATTGAAAAGGCACTTTCAAAAAATTCGGACAATGAGAGATTAAAGGCAAGGCTCATTGAACTTGAAAACCTGGACAGTCTTATAGACAAGGGGGTGAGGGTTTATGAAACTTGAGGATGTGATAGCGAAGTTCGAAGAATTCTCGCCGGCTGATTTTGCTGAAAGCTGGGATAATTCGGGACTTATGTGCGGTAGGCATGATAAGGAAATCCGTTCGGTCCTCCTTGCTGTAGATGCCACTGATGCGGTAACAGAGGAAGCAGTTCTGACAGATGCTGATCTGCTGCTGACACATCATCCGCTCATCTTTCCGTCGATATCCCATATTTCGGATAAAGATATAGTCGGAAGACGTCTGCTCAAACTGATAGCAGAGGATGTGGCCTGCTACGCAATGCATACCAATTTTGATGTTGTGGGCATGGCTGACGAAGCGGCCGACAGGATAGAACTCAGCGGAAGGAAGGTTCTTATGGTTACACATAAGGATCAGCTTACCGAAGAGGGTATTGGAAGGGCAGGAGAACTGCCATATGAGATGACGCTTAAGGAATGTGCCGAAATGGTTAAAGAAGTCTTCATGATAGATAACGTGAGGATATTCGGCGATCCTGAAAGAAAGGTAAAAAGGGCAGCCATCTCACCGGGATCCGGAAAGCATATGAGCAGATATGCGATAGAAGCCGGGAGTGATGTGCTGATCAGTGGCGATATAGATCATCATGAAGGAATTGATGCGGTTGCTGCAGGCCTTGCAGTGATAGATGCAGGGCACTTCGGGCTGGAAAAGATATTCTGTCCGTACATGAAAGATTTTATAATGCGGGAGATGCCGGGAATACAGGTTAGTATAGCATCTGAGAATGCACCGTTTACGGTGATATGAGATAATACAAACAGGAGGTATTTTATGAGTGAAGTGAAACTTACGATCGGGGGGAAGGAATATTGTTATGAAGCAGGAACTCCTTTCCTTAAGATAGCAAAGGACTTTGAGAAAGAGTCAAAGTCGGGTATAGCACTTGTATCCGAGAATGGAAAATACAGAGAACTTAAAAAGTGCGCAGAAAAAGATGCGCAGATAGAGTTTATTACATTTGCTGATAACGGTGGACACAAGACTTATGTCAGGACTGCGATCCTTATCCTTGTGAAGGCTCTTGACGATGTGATAGGTCATGATAAGACAAAACTCTTCAAGGTTGAATTTGCGATAGGCAACGGATACTTTGTAAGACCTCAGTATGATGCCGGCATTGATGATGCCTTTCTTGCAAAGGTTAAGACACGCATGCAGGAGATCATTGATGCCGATATGCCGATAAATAAGACCAGCATGCCCACATACGAGGCTCGTCAGATGTTTAAGGAAAGCGGTATGTCTGACAAGGACAGGCTCTTCAGATTCAGGAGGGGGTCAAGTGTCAATGTTTATGACCTGGATGGGTATAAGGATTATTACTACGGATACATGCTTCCTTCAACGGGAATGATGAAACTCTTTGATCTTGTTAAGTACGAAGATGGATTCATGCTCGTTCTTCCCGAAAGAGGAGATGACTGCCTGAAACCGTTTGTGCCTCAGGAGAAACTGTTCGGTGCTCTTGATACGGCAACAGACTGGGGAAAGAAAATGCACATCAATACCGTGGGCGACCTCAATGAAAAAATATGTTCAGGTTCGATGGAAGATGTGATACTTATACAGGAAGCTCTTCAGGAAAGACGTATCGCCGAGATCGCTTCAGATATAGTTAAACGTGGAGGCGTGAAGTTTGTCATGATCGCAGGTCCTTCATCTTCGGGAAAGACAACCTTCTCACACAGGCTTTCGGTTCAGCTTGCATCCTTCGGTCTTAATCCTCATCCGATCCCGGTTGATGATTATTTCAAGAACAGAGTTGATACGCCTAAGGACGAAAATGGCAATTATAATTTTGAGTGTCTGGAAGCGATCGATGTAGAGCTTTTTAATCATGACATGCTTGAACTGCTTGCAGGGAAAGAAGTATCTCTTCCGACCTTTAACTTTGTTACCGGTGAAAGAGAATACAAAGGAAACACAAAGCAGCTTGGTCCTGATGACGTGCTTGTTATCGAAGGTATCCACGGACTTAACGATAAGATGAGCTATGCGCTTCCCGTAGAGAGCAAGTACAAGATCTACATCAGTGCACTTACAACACTTAATATAGATATGCATAACAGGATACCTACTACAGACAACCGCCTTATCAGAAGAATGGTCAGAGATGCCAGAACTCGCGGAGCATCGGCTGTGCGTACTATTGGCATGTGGCCTTCCGTAAGACGCGGTGAGTCTGAAAATATCTTCCCGTTCCAGGAAAGCGTAGATGCAACTTTCAATTCTGCTTCGATCTATGAACTTGCAGTATTAAAGCCGTTTGCAGAACCTCTTCTTTATTCCGTGCCTGTTGATGCGCCTGAGTATCAGGAAGCTAAGAGACTTCTCAAGTTCTTAGATTACTTCCTGCCTATAAGCAGCGAGAAGCTGCCGTTCAATTCACTTGTGCGTGAATTTGTCGGAGGTTCCTGCTTTAACGTTTGAGCTGACCTGTATATAATTATTAATAATGCTTCTTTGACCTAAGCCTGCAGTATTATTCTGCAGGCTTATTTGCCCCTCTGCGAAGATGACCGGTGCAGCATGAGAAATGCGGCAGTGGATCATAAATGCCATCCGGGGATGAAATCCTGCATCTTACGGAAATATGAAAGGAAGGAGGTTATTTTTACAGCAGACAGGAACCCAGTAAAGAATAAGAGGTCTATATGAATTCAGAAGATTTTTCCGAGAAAAGAGTAGTAGTTTTCGGGAGGGGGAGTATAGATTTTCTTAGGGTCACAGAGATAGTCAGAGTACGACACATGGGAAGAAATGCTCATTTTTATTGCAGTGACGGAAGCGAGTTTCGTACTGCAAAGAGACTCAATGTGCTGGCCGAGGAACTGGAAAAACTTGCAGGGATTTTTGTAAGGGTTTCAAAAACAGAGTTCGTCAATTTTACACACATCAAAAGTATTAAAGGCAGTGAATTGCATTTATGCTCAGGCGAAGTGTGCCTGATCAGCAGAGGGCGTCATAAGCATGTTATAGGTGCCTGTATTGAAAAGTATTGTAACGGGTAAACAGGATGACGAAAAGGATAAGCTTATGGTATAATAGCCGTCATGAGCGGAATGGATGATCGCGCGCCAGGCTTAGCCTGTCTCGAGGAAAGTCCGGGCTTCACAGGGCAGGATGCCGGATAACGTCCGGCGGAGGCGACTCCCGGGAAAGTGCAGCAGAAAATATACAGCCGTGCAAACGGTAATGGTGAAAAGGCAGTGTAAGAGACTACCGGTCAGGCGGTAACGCATGACGCATTGTAAACCCCATCCGAAGCAAGATCAAACAGAGGGCTATGGGTCTGCCCGGCCCGCTCTCAGGTGGATCGCTTGAGCCATACGGCAACGTATGGCCTAGACAGATGATCATCCCGGCACATTGTGCTATGACAGAACCCGGCTTACAGTTCCGCTCTATTTTATCTTAAGTTTTATCAGGAGATGTCATTAAAACTGCAAGAGATGTCATTTAAACGACAGAAGTTGTCGTGACCCTTGTTCTTGAAATTTTATCTGTTACAATGCCCCTTGTCTTCTGACTGCGGTCAAAAGTTCAGGGGTCCCTGTAACGATGCCGGGCCTATCGTATCCTTTCTGGATCACCGGAGGCAGGCAGAAGCTCAGACGCAAAACGGCCGGGAGGTAATATACCTTCCGGCCGAATTATTTTTCAAATGTAATGTATTCCCTGATAACTGCCTCGTCTTTTCATTTCGGCATGTATGCCGTTTAATACACTTTTCTTATCGGCACTCCAGAGAGGTGCTATAAGCAGATCCTTTGGCCCGTCTCCTGTTATCCGGTGAACGACTATATCGGGGGAGAGATGCTCGATGCATGATACTACGATATCGGTGTATTCTTCCTTACCCGGAAGATCAAATTTTCTGTCCTGATAATCCGCTGCAAGGTCTGTTCCATTCAGTACATGCAGGAGCTGAAGCTTTATGCCAAAGATCGAAAAGGTATTCAGGTATTCGATGGTCTGCAGCATCATGTCTTTTGTTTCATCCGGAAGACCAAGTATCACATGTACTATGACCGGAATACCGGCATCCTCAAGGTCATGCACGGCCATTTCAAAAACGGAATTGTCATAGCCACGGCGTATATAATTGATGGAATTCTTGTGTATTGTCTGGAGACCGAGTTCGACCCAGATGCATTTCTCCGGATACTTTTCTTTAAGTTCCTTCAGAAGCTTGATCACATCGGGTGGAAGACAGTCGGGACGTGTTGCGATAGAAAGTCCTATCGTATGCGGGTCTGTAAGTGCTGCCTCATAGATCTCTGCAAGTTTGTCGACAGGAGCGTAAGTATTTGTGTAAGCCTGGAGATATGCTAAAAAACTGTCACCGTTATACTTACTTTTGATGAATTCCCTGCCCGCAGCCAGCTGTTTTTTTATTTCTGCTGCATCTGCTATACCCGAAGGGCAGCCTGCAGCAAAATCGCCGCTTCCTCCTTCGGAACAGAAGATGCAGCCTCTGGTATCGAGACTTCCGTCGCGCACGGGACAGGTCATACCGGCATTTAGCGCAGTCTTGTAGATCTTCTTCCCGTATACGCTTTTGAAATAATGGTCAAGGGAGTAATAAGGTTTATCACTCCACAGACAGGGACCGGATTTTATTCTCATCGGATATTGGTTTCCGTAATGTGTGCTTTGACAGCAGCTGCAACAACATCAGCGACACCCTCTCTGAAGGCTTCGGGGATGATGTTTGTATCTGAAAGTTCATCATCGGTGATAAGATCTGCAAGCGCTTTTGCTGCAGCCATCTTCATATCCTCCGTGATCTGACGGGCACGTCCTTCAAGAGCGCCCTTGAAGATACCGGGGAAGGCAATAACGTTATTTACCTGATTAGGGAAATCAGAACGTCCGGTTCCGACAATGCGTGCGCCTGCAGCTTTTGCTATATCAGGCATTATCTCGGGAACGGGATTTGCCATTGCAAGTATTATGGAATCCTTGTTCATGCTGCGGACCATATCCTCGGTAACAACACCGGGAGCTGAAACACCGATGAAGATATCGGCACCCTTCATGGCATCTGCGGTAGAACCTGAAATGTTTTCGGGATTTGTGATATCTACCATCTTTTTCTGCATCCAGTTAAGCTTGGGGGCATCCTTTGAGATAACACCCTTTGAATTGCAGAGTATCACATTCTTGAAGCCGTAGTTTAAAAGAAGCTTGCAGATAGCAATGCCTGCGCTTCCTGCACCGCTGATCACAACCTTGCAATCCTCAGGCTTTCTGTCAGTAAGCTTGAGTGAGTTGATGAGAGCGGCAAGTACGACTATTGCGGTACCGTGCTGGTCGTCATGGAATACGGGGATATCAAGCTCTTCCTTTAAGCGTTCTTCTATTTCAAAACATCTGGGAGCGCTGATATCTTCAAGATTTACTCCGCCGTATCCGGGAGCAAGGTACTTTACTGTTTTGATGATCTCTTCGGTATCCTGTGTGTCAAGGCAGATGGGAACTGCATTTACACCGCCGAATTCTTTGAAGAGTATGGCTTTTCCTTCCATAACAGGCATTCCGGCCTTCGGACCTATATTGCCGAGACCGAGAACGGCAGAGCCGTCTGATACGACAAGTATGGTATTGGACTTGATGGTATATTTATAAGCATTCTCGGGATCTTCCTTTATCTTAAGGCAGGGCTCTGCGACACCGGGAGTGTAGGCGAGCGCAAGTGCTTCTCTTGAATTTACCGCCGTCTTGGATACTGTCTCAACTTTTCCGTGAAGTTCCTCGTGGAGCTTCAAAGCCTTTTCTGCTGTTGTCATTGCATACTCCTTATTTTCTTATATTTCAAGGTTTACTTACGAGCTGTATGATACCATTTTAATTACATGTATCGCAAGATAAAGATACTTGCAAATGAAAAAACATGGGTGTATCATCATAGGGACGTATTAATGATTTTCATTTTCAGATCATGTTATTTTTCCCAATTACAATCAATCAGAGAATGAATTTGACTGCATTCTTTTGAGGAGGATTTATGGCAGTTAATATGAGAGAACGGTATGAGATGATACCGCTTACTGACCTTAAAGAGATGGCTAAGAACAGAAAGATCAAAGGTGTTTCTTCTATGAAGAAGGCTGATCTTGTTGAAGCTATGCTGATCAAGGACAGAGAGGACGAAAGAGAAGAGGCTATGGCCGCAAAAGCTGCGGCAGCTGCAAAGGCTGCAGCAAAAGCGGCGGCTGCAAAGACAGATGATGCGACAGGTGCTCAGCCGGCTCCCGCACAGAAGGCGCCTCGTTCACAGGCTGCAAAGAATAATCAGGAACAGGCAGCTGCTCCTGCCCAGGCCCGTTCGCAGAAAAATGCTCAGGAAAATGAGGCAGGCGAAGAATCCTCAAAGGAACTCGACAGCGGAACGACTGTAAGAGGAATACTTGAAGTAATGCCGGATGGTTTTGGTTTCATCAGAAGTGATAATTATCTTCCCGGTGATAATGATATATATGTAGCACCGAGTCAGATCAGACGTTTCTCTCTTAAGACCGGTGATATACTTACCGGAAATACCAGGGTAAAGACACAGAATGAAAAGTTCCAGGCGCTGCTCTATGTGAGCTCGGTGAATGACCTTCCGCCTGATACAACAGCTGCAAGATATAATTTTGAAAATATGACACCGATCTTCCCGGATGAGAAGATAAGACTTGAGTGTCCCGGAGCTCCGGTATCCATGCGTATCATGGATCTGTTTTCTCCTATAGGAAAAGGACAGAGAGGACTTATAGTTTCACAGCCTAAGGCAGGAAAGACTACACTCCTTAAGGATGTGGCTAAGTCGATCAAGAGAGGAAATCCTGAGATACACATGATAATCCTCCTTATTGACGAGCGTCCCGAGGAAGTTACGGATATGAAGGAAACTGTAGGAGGTCCCGGTGTGGAGGTGATCTATTCCACATTCGATGAGACTGCCGAGCATCATAAGAGGGTTGCCGAGATGGTTATCGAGCGTGCAAGACGTCTTGTTGAATACAGGAAGGATGTGGTGATCCTTCTGGATTCCATCACAAGGCTTACGAGAGCATATAACCAGGTTGTTCCGCCCAGTGGACGTACGCTTTCAGGCGGTCTTGATCCTGCGGCACTTCATCCGCCCAAGAGATTCTTCGGTGCGGCCAGAAATATGAGAGAAGGCGGAAGCCTTACGATACTTGCGACTGCTCTTGTAGAGACAGGCAGCAAGATGGATGATGTGGTATACGAGGAATTCAAGGGAACCGGTAATATGGAACTGGTGCTCAACAGAAAACTTTCGGAGCGTCGTATATTCCCTGCCATCGATATACCGAAATCGAGCACAAGACGTGAGGATTTGCTGCTCACACCCGAGGAGCAGGAGGCTATCACAAATATCAGACGTGCCGTTAACGGCATACATCCTGATGAGACTGTCGATAAGGTTATCGATATGTTTGCACGCACGAAGGACAATAAGGAACTCGTGAACATGATACAGAAGACCAGATTTTACTGATGGGACATGTGCTTGCAATATAAATTACCCTGTGATAAAATCAACTCGCTGTCCTTTTAGACGGGCAGTTAACGATGGGAACGCGTATACAGGTGCAGAGACAGAGGTTTCATAAGACGGCTGTAAGACGTGCAACGGGATCTGTTAACAGATGAAATGAACATATCCCGAAGTTTTTGGAGGAAGAAATGAGAGAAGGAATCCATCCTGAGTACTATCAGGCAACAGTAACATGCAACTGCGGCAACACATTTGTCACAGGTTCAACAAAGCAGGAGATACACGTGGAAATATGTTCCAAGTGCCATCCCTTCTTCACAGGACAGCAGAAGGCTGTAAGTGCTAGAGGCCGTGTTGATAAGTTCAATAAGAAGTACGGTCTTAAGGAAAACTAGACCATAGTTAATCAGACAGGCAAGGTTGGAGCAGATACATGTATCTGTTTCAGCCTTGCTTTTCATTTAGGCAGATGAGGTAAAGAGGCTTGAGCAGGAAAAAGAGAAAAAATGTATATTCAGGCATCGGCGGACAGGCAGTACTTGAAGGCGTTATGATGCGCAATAAGAATATATATGCCGTAGCTGTAAGGCAGCCGGACGGATCGATCTCGGTTGAAAGCAGAAAACTCAAGGATAAGGGAAAGAATATTGCGGGAAAGATCCCGATCATCAGAGGAATAGTTTCCTTTGTGGATTCACTCTCGCTTGGAATGGACATACTTTCATATTCTGCTTCATTCTTTGAGGATGAGGAAGAGACGGCTTTTGACAGATTGCTTAAAAAGATATTCGGAAAGCATGCCGAGTCGGTTGTGATGGGCTTCACGGTGCTTTTATCCATAATCATAGCGGCTGCATTTTTTATGGTACTGCCATATGCGTTGTCAGCATTGCTGGAGAAATATGTGCAGAGCGAGTTCCTGGTGCTTGTCATAGAAGGTATACTGAGGCTTTTGGTATTTCTTATTTATGTTTCGGCCATCACGCTTTCTAAGGATATAAAACGTCTTTATCAGTATCACGGAGCAGAGCATAAGTGCATCAACTGCATCGAGACGGGACGAGAGCTTACGGTCAGAAATGTACGCAAGTCTTCGCGTTTTCATAAAAGATGCGGAACGAGCTTTATGCTGTTCATAGTCATGATAAGCATTATCCTCTGCTTCTTTATAAAGAGTGACAGCAGGCTTCTGATGATACTCTACAGACTGCTCATCATCCCGGTTGTGGCCGGTATATCATATGAGATACTCAGAGCTTCCGGCACTCATGATAATTTTCTTCTTGATATCATTTCAGCTCCGGGCTTGCTGCTTCAGCGTATCACAACAAAAGAGCCTGATGATGAGATGATAGAAGTTGCGATCGCATCGGTTGAAGCGGTATTTAACTGGAGAAAGTTTGAAAAGAGACATTTCAGACGTACCCGCAAAAAGAAGAGAAGAGATGAGGAAGCGCAGGTTAATGAGATAAATGAGTCAGATATACTGTCAGCAGATGAACTTCCCGATGCTTCGGAAATGCCGGCTATGACATATGAAGAGCAGAGTGCTGTTTCCGAAGAAGAGAAGGAAGCGGCTTATGAGGAAACAGAAAACTATGAGGATGAAGAAGGCGGTGTATCCGGTGATACAGAGGAGATAACCGTGCTTGATTATAAGGATGTTTCCTATGATACATATATGCTTCCCGTGATCAATGAAAGCGATCTGAAACGTCCTGAAGCTACTGACGGGGATAATAACGGGGATGAGGAATGATCTACGCTGAAGCGGTTGAACTGACCAGGAAGACTCTTGTCAAGGCGTCTTTTGACGAGGCTAAGCTTGAAGGCGAACTGATCGTTATGCATGTGTGCCGTACCGGAAGGAATGAACTCTTCCTTCATCCTGACAGGTTGATTTCCGATGAGGAGGAGGCTTTGATAAGAAGCCTTCTTAACAGGAGGCTTAAACATGAGCCGCTTTCACAGATAACCGGAAGCAAGGGGTTCATGGGTTTTGAGTTTAAAGTCAATGAACATGTACTGACTCCAAGACCGGATACGGAAACTCTTGTAAGTGAAGTGATAAATGACGGCTTAAACAATATAAGCCTTTTAGATATGTGCACCGGATCCGGATGCATAGTCATAAGTCTCGTTAAGATGTTATCAGCAGTGCAGGCTTCTGCCTGTGATATTTCCGAAGAAGCACTTGAAGTGGCACGTCTTAATGCAAAGGAACTCGGAGCGGATGTTGATTTCATAAAGTCAGATCTGTATGAAAATATAACGGGACGTTTTGATGTCATAGTAAGCAATCCTCCGTATATAAGGACTTCAGAAATAGCAGAGCTTATGCCGGAAGTGCGTGATCATGAACCGCGTATCGCATTGGACGGCGGGAGTGACGGTCTTGATCTTTACAGACGCATTGTAAGCGGAGCGGCAGATCATCTAAACGCAAAAGGAATGATCTATCTTGAGATAGGTTATGATGAGGCCTTGGATGTGAGCCGACTGCTTGAGGAAAACGGATTTAAGGATATAAAAGTCATCCGTGATTATGCGGATAACGACAGGGTAGTTAAAGGCAGGTTGCAGTAATGTTTGATAAACTTGAAGCAATACTTCACAGATCTGAAGAAATAATAAATGAACTTTCGGAACCTTCTGCGGCAGGTGACAGTGCACGCCTTCAGAAACTTATGAAGGAACAGGGTGAGCTGGCTCCCATAGCAGATGCGTATAAGGAATACAAGAAGTGCAAGACTGATATGGATGATGCACTTGCGCTCCTTGAAGAGGAAAAGGATCCCGAGATGCGTTCCATGCTTAAGGAAGAGCATCAGGAGGCAAAGGCAAGACTTGAGGAGCTCGAAAAAAAGCTTCGTATCCTTTTGATACCAAAGGATCCAAATGACGGACGAAACGTTGTGGTGGAGATAAGGGCCGGCGCAGGCGGAGACGAAGCAGCGTTATTTGCTGCGGAGCTTTACCGCATGTATGTCCATTATGCAGAGAGCAGAGGATGGAGAACTGAACTTGTTAATGCTGATGAGACAGGTATAGGCGGCATGAAGGAAGCTGAGTTTACGGTTTCCGGACAGGGCGCATATTCATCGCTTAAATATGAAAGCGGCGTGCACAGAGTGCAGAGAGTGCCTGAGACAGAGAGCGGAGGGCGCATACATACTTCAACTGCTACCGTTGCTGTGATGCCCGAAGCAGAAGAAGTCGATGTGCACATAGATGAAAAGGATATAAGGATAGATGTGATGAGAGCATCTGGAAACGGCGGACAGTGCGTTAATACGACAGATTCCGCGGTAAGACTTACACATTATCCTACAGGTATAGTAATATATTCACAGACGGAGAAGTCACAGCTTCAGAATAAGGATAAGGCATTTGCACTGCTCAGGGCAAAGCTTTACGATCTTGAATGTCAGAAGGCACACGATGCCGAGGCGGATCTCAGGAGAAGCCAGATAGGTACAGGTGACCGTTCCGAAAAAGTAAGGACTTATAATTTCCCCCAGGGAAGAGTAACGGATCACAGGATCAAGCTCACGCTCTACCGTATTGATTCGGTCATGGATGGTGATCTGGAAGAACTTATAGACAGTTTAAGAACCGCAGACCAGGCTGCAAAACTGGCCAAAATGGGTGAAGACTGATAATGAGGGATCGAAGTAAAAAAAAGAAAACATCTCAGATCATAGCAGATATCCTTACCGTGGTATCGATAGTATGCTTAGCGGGAGGAGCACTTATCCTTGCAAAGCACAGATATGATGCCTATGTGAGCAGTAATCAGAATGCCGCCCTCAGGGCAATGGTATCTGCAAGTCAAAGAAAGGCAATGCAGGCTAAGGGCGGCGATAAAGATGCTGCGGCTTCGGTATCAGAAGATACTTTCGATCCCGAAGATATAGTTCCGGTGATCCTTCCCGAATATGAGACACTTTATGAGACGAACAATGACGTTGTAGGCTGGCTTCATATCGATGATACGGTCATTGATTATCCGGTGCTCCAGACTCCGGGCGATGAAGAGTTTTATCTTCATCATGATTTCTACGGAAAGAAAAATGCCAACGGCTGTCTTATAATGGATACCGATTCCAGGGCAGGAAAAGGTACTGCGGAATATTCATATGCCGGCGGGGAGAAGCCTTCGGGAAACATAATCATTCATGGACATCATCTGATAGTGAAAGAAATGTTTGCCGATCTGGCGAAGTATGATAATAAGGAGTATGGTGAAGCACACAGCAGGATATGTTTTGATTCCCTGTATGAGAAAAGAGAATACGAACTGATATCTGCTTTCTATTCAAAGGTGCTTAACAAAGGGCAGAAAGGGTTCAGGTATTATGCTTTCTTCAATGCTGATTCTGAACAGGAATTCAATGAGTTTTATAAGAATATAAAAGAACTGTCGATCTATGACACGGGTGTAACTGCCGAATACGGAGATGAATTTCTGACACTTTCAACCTGTGCTTATCATACAAACAACGGAAGATTTGTGGTCATCGCGAAGCGCGTAAAATGAGCCTACAGACGTGAAAGCGGGATCCCGTAAGGGTTCAGCGCGTCACGATGGCTCTTTTTTATTATTGACCGGTATTCTATGGGGGTGCATCCGAGATGACTTCTGAATACCTTGTTGAAATAACTTGCGGATGAGAAACCAACATATGATGAAAGCTTCTGCATGGTATCGGTATTTTTTTCCTGACGCTGAAGCCTTCTGGCTGCTTCATAGATCCTTCTGTGGAGCAGACAGTCAAACGGTGTCATTCCCGTGCAGCGTTTAAAGGTTCTGCAGCATTCGCTCTTGCTTACGTGTATGCTTCCTGCAATATCCTCAAGTGTAAGTTTTTTTCTGAAATTCTTGCTGATGTAATTGAGGCACAGACTGACTCTTGCTTCATCCATAAGATTCTGATTCACTCTTTCTGTGGTGGAACTGTCCATGCTGCTTTTTTCCAGCAGATGCATCCACAAAGCACAGAGCAGACCTTTTGTTTTCAACTCATAGCCGTAGGCCCTGTCGAGGTTTATCTCAAGTATCTCATTTATGCATTCGAGTCCGTGTCTTCCGTATTCTTCACTGGATCTGAGTATGATGTGGGACAGGGAACTGTCACCCATGATAGGCGTGAGGTATTTGACCGCAAGGAAAGATGTATCATTATCGAAAAGATACGATGGATGGAACAGTATTGAAAGAAGTATGCAGGGTTTCTTTTCGTCAGTGTTTGTGATCGAATGGATACGTCCGGAATTGAGCCATACAGCCTCGCCCTCGGATAGGGTAAATGATTCACCGCCGGCAAGGAAAGAAGCGCTGCCCTCACGCATGAGACAGATCTCCATTTCTTCGTGCGTATTGGGCAGAACGCAGTTCAGATACATTCTGTGCAGATCCACATAATATACGCCTACGGGATAATCCGTGCTTGTATGTTCAAAGTATTCTCCGCGTTCCTGTTTCATTGCTCTCCAGATTATATCGTATATGTCATTTCTGACTTTATCCTCAGCTTGTATATTATAACACCAATGCTGTAAAATCCTTATCATGAGTTTTGTATCATTTGCATTTTTAATACTGTTCCTGCCGACAGTGCTTTTCCTTTATTTCTATATGAGGAAAAAGGAAAAACACAGTGCAGCTAAAGCTGTGCTTGCGGTCTCCTCTGCATTTTTTTATGCATTTTACGGACTGCAGCCTTTTGTGATACTTTGTGCTGTGTTGCTGACAGACTGGGGCTTTACGCTTGCATTAAGGAAAACAAAGGATGATAAAACAAAAAAAGGTCTCCTCGCATCGGGTATCATTCTGAATGTTCTTCTGCTCATGTATTTCAAATATTCAGGTTTCTTCGCAGATAACATTGCTGCGCTTCTTGGTACAGCAAGGCTGTCAGGCTTTGACCGCATAATAGCTCCTGCAGGGATAAGCTATTATACTTTCAGTCAGATAGCATGGCTTGTCGATTCTTTTAAAGGTGAGACAGTTAAGTATGGGTTTACGGATTATGCCGTATCGGTATTGTTTTTTCCTAAGATCGGAATGGGACCTATCATGCTGCATGGTGAGTTGCTGCCTCAGCTTGATGATAAGAAAAAGTTCAGACCTGATGCAGAAGCCATAGGAAAAGGTCTTATATTCATCGCTGTAGGACTTGCGAAGAAGACTATACTCGAACCTCTTTTTGCAGGGCCTGCGGATTTCGGGTTTGACAGTGAAGCTGTATCAATGCTTTCGGTATCGGAAGCATGGCTTTGCTCTGTCGCTTATACAATACAGCTCTATCTTGATTTTTCGGGCTATTGTGACATGGCTTACGGAATGTCTGAAATGTTCAATATAGAACTGGTAAAGAATTTTGATATGCCATACAAAGCCGTATCGATAAATGATTTCTGGAAAAGATGGCATATATCTTTAACGGCGTTCCTTAGAAAGTATATTTATTTTCCTCTTGGAGGCAGCAGGAAAGGGAACTTAAAGACTTGCCTGAATATTATGATCATATTTATCATAAGCGGGTTCTGGCATGGCGCTGACTGGACGTTTATCCTGTGGGGCGCTATTCACGGTCTTGTTATGGTTATTGAGAGAATGGCAGGGGAGAAGCTTACAAAGATCCCTGCGGTCATAAGAAGGGCGGTTACATTGTTTATAGTCAATGCCGGATGGGTGCTTTTCAGATCGGATTCTGTAAGCGGAGCTCTTGTTATGCTGAAGCGTATGTTTGTTCCGGCTCCCGGCGCATCGGTGTTTGCGCTGTCACCGCAATTCTATGCATCATTTGGAATGGATTCGCTGTATTTCATATCAGCACATCTGAATATTGCGGTATTCATTCCTTTCGTAGCAGTGGCCCTTACGACAGCGGTTGTAAAAAAAGATATTTACGCTATGGATTTAAAACCCGGGAAAATCACGGCATTGTTGACTGCGTTGCTGCTTGCTTTCTCTGTGTTTGCCACGGGTAATGTGACACCATTTATTTATTCGGGATTTTGATTTATGGGATCGGATATCAGATCAAAAAATAAAAAAAACGAAGCTGCGGATCCGTCAGGCTGGAAGTCGTTTATTATCACGACACTTGTTCTGGCTTTATTGTTTATCTGTCTTGCGGCAGGGATGACTATAGCGGTGGATCC
>JAEEGL015423154.1_pt1 | contig 72193 bp, 54 predicted proteins | sample 9134231 | NCBI WGS metagenome assembly JAEEGL01 (sample SAMN16246548, study PRJNA631951) | gut metagenome | biome: gut microbiome; feature: rumen; material: fiber-attached | host: Bos | place: Iran: Karaj | collected 2018-10
AAATCAAGCTCAACTCCATCGGGCAGAACCGCGTCAGCATAAATAAAATCCATCGACTCGCCCTTAAGACGGTAGCACAGATTTTTAACAGGAATGCCCTTGGCATACCGCCCCTCAGGTGAGAGCAAGGTACAGTCATCAAAATACAGAAGGACCTCAGCAGGAGAAAGTTTTCCGTCATTGTCTTTTGTCTGATTCACTTTGATTGAATGTTTGCCGCATGTAATGGTCCATCCGCTTTCAAGCACGGTGTTGCGTATGCCGTCATTTTCCCTTATGACAAATTCCTTCACAAGACCGTCAAAACCCACGTAGAGTTTTTCCACATAGCTTTTCGAATTGAAGAATCCCGGAATGTCAATGAAGTTTGTCCATGCGAGTGAGCCGGAGACAATGAGACCGTCCTTTGTGAACTCCGATGAATTCTCAAAAATATTTCCCAAGTCAAAGAAATGTGTTTGTCCGAGCCAGGAAAAATAAAGTGTTCCGTCCTGCATGATTTGGCTTGATCTTCCCCATGTGCTTTCCTCAAGGCAGCTGTTCTTTGGAAAATGCATTTCTGTTTCTTCCACAAAAATTTTTCCGTCCTCAATTTTATACGGATATCCCGCTGTGTATTCTGTCTGACCAAATTTGATTTTCATTCTGTTAGGATGCTCGCTGTCCTTTCCGCTCCAAACATTTCCCTCCGCATCCGTATTCACTTTGAATCTACCGGCATAATCTTTTTGATTAGGGAATTTTGTCTTAAATGAAAGCCTCAGTCCCAATTCACTGTCAAAGGTGTAAGCGTATACGACATCATCATCGTCCAGAATTTTTATGCGGTCGTTGCAGTCAAAAAGATTGATTGTCGGAATCTCAAACAGTTCTTTTGAACTCATGTAGTCTCTGCCGAGGGAGATTTTTACGTCGCCCAGTTTTTTTGAATTGTTTCCAAAGTAGATTACGGCATTTTTGAGCGTGAGTTTGTCTGTTTCCATGAAAAGAGAATCCGCGGTAAATGGAAAGTCGCAGATTGTAAATTTTGTATTTTTGCTTTTTAGGGTCGCTTTAATTTTGTCCGCAAAGACATTAAACTTATACTCGTCACTTTTGAAGTTCAAGTCCAGCGCGGGATAATAAATGTTCTTGCATTCACCGGTAAAATCTTTTCCGTCCCACGTCACTGAACCAAACGTAATTTCACAATGCAGGGAACTTGAACTGATTGTCTGATCATCACTGACAGGCTCGCATGAAATGACTTTTCCCTTCATGGAAAAAATTGTCTTTCCAATATTGAGATCGCTGTCTCCACTGATTAAATCCATGTTGTGACTCGCGCGTTCAGAGACTATGAGATATTCATTTCCTTCTTTTTTAAGATATGCGTCTTCAAGCCAGATGTAATTTGAATAGTTCAGGAAAAAAGTGTTCTCTCCGTCCTTGTCACAAATTCCGCTTTCCAAAGTTCCGTCATTGTGAATGTAAAAATCAGCGAAACTCAATACAAAATATGGATTCTTTAGCGTCCTTGCTTCCAGTCCTTTTTCATCAATGTTCGCAAGAACTTGGGCATAAGCATGTATGCCTTTTTCGTCCACGCTCGGATCATACATATAAATAGTATAATTGTTTGCTTTGATTGCAAGCGAGTAAACAAATATTGTTTCGGTTCCCTTTGTTTTGCAGACGAACCTTGGTTGTGCGGTAAATTTTTCAGGAACAGATTTGAAAAAAGATTTGAACATTTCATTTTTTGATTTATAATCGGCGAGAAAATCTCCGTCCTTGGAAATTGTTTTCATCTCCTTCTGCAGACTGCTCTGTTTGATTGCCTTGTCGATGGGCAAATCCTTGAATGTCGCGGAATGACAAAATCCCATGGCTAAAAAAATGCAAATCAAAGTGGCCGTCTGTTTTTTCATGTTTAAAATCTCCTGAAAATGGACTTGCTGAGAATAAGGTCTGAGTCCGTCAATTATTTAATTATACCCGAAAAAGATTTCTTTTGCAATAACGCTTGAAATGAATGGAAAAAGTTCTTGGAAAATCATTGACAAAGATTAAGTAATATGTTACATTTTGAAATATAGGTAATATATTACTTATAATGAGGTGTCGATGAAGATTGAGGATGTCATAAAAAGCGGTAAAGTTGATTTTTCCAATGTTCCGCCCGGATATTATCTGATTGGACTTTTAAGTGCGTTTGAAAATCGGTTTCAGACCATAGCGGACGGCATGATGAAGGAAATCAGCTGGAAACAGTTTTTCGCAATCATCTGCATAACGATGTGTACCGAGGCTCCCACGCTTAAAGAGCTTTCGGAAGTTTTGGGAAGCTCGCATCAAAACGTCAAACAGATTTTGCTTAAGCTTGAGAAAAAAGGCTTTATTAAATTTCAGGAAGACAAAGAGGACAAGAGAAAGCAAAGGATTGTCCTGACAAGTGCATGTAAAAGATTCTGTGAAAAAAACGATGAGATGAGCCGAAACATTATGTCCTCCATGTTCAACGGCATTTCTGAAAAGGACATAAGGACAACGATAAAAACAATTATCGCAATAGAAAAGAATTTAAGGGAAGGAGAGACGCAGGATGAAAAATCAAAATAAGATGGAAAGAATTGTAAATGTAATCGCATTGCTTGTAATTTTGTTTTCGGCAATATGCTGCGTTTTGCCTTTTTTGACCCACGCCGAACTTGAGGAAAAAACAATGCTCTCTGCTTTCGGTGAGACGGTGGAGCTTTACGGAAAGGGTCTTTATGCACGTAATTCAATTTCGTGTGCTGTACAGGCAGTCGCTCAGGATTTGGTGACGCTTGTTTTAGTAATTCCTGGAATGATTTTTTCCCTCGTGATGATTCAAAAAAAGAAAGTTCTTGGTCAGTATATTTTAACAGGTCTTTTCGGCTACATGCTTTACACCTACATGAGCTATTCGTTCCTTATGTTCTACAACGATTTGTTTTTGCTCTATGTCGCAAATATGATTCTTTCTTTTTACGGTCTTGTAATCAGCATCAGTATTTTGTCAAAGAGTCCCTCGGTCGATGCGGTAAAAGAAAATCTTCCGACGCGCGGGCTCAGAATCTTTTTGATTTTTTCAGGCATTGCAATTTTCTTAATGTGGATTGGTAGAATTGTTCCGACACTCGGAAAGGACATCGCTCCCGCAGGGCTTGATAATTGCACGACGCTTGTAATTCAGGCTCTGGACCTTGGGGTGATTGTTCCTGCATGTTTTGTAATCGCATATCTTTTGAAAATAAAGCACAAGCTCGGCTACATTCTCGGTCTTGTCATCGTCGTAAAAGCAGTGACACTAGTTACCGCTGTTTTGGCCATGGCAGTCTTCATGAAGATTTCTGGCGTTGAGGTTGAGAACGCGATGTTCATAATTTTCGGAATAATCTGTGCGCTTTCGTTCTATTATTTTGTCAGCATAGTCAGAAAAATGTGGAGGATAATATGAAAATGAAAAAATACGTCCCGGAGTTTTTGATTATTGCATTGCTCGCAGTTGTTTCTATATGCGGAATACTTTCACTGGATTTTTCAAAATCGAGTTCGTACATAAATCAGTATGGCGACATGGTGCTGATTTTCGGAAACGGAATTTACAAGGCGGACTCATATTTCAAGGCACCGATTTTTATCGGAACTGATTTTGCGATTTTGTTTTTTCTGGTTCCTCTTTTTGTTTTTTTCCTGATGCGTGAAATCAAATCACAGAATCATAAGAGCTCATTGCATTTAATTTCCGTTGAGTCGGTGAGCTTGTATTATGCAGCCTGCCTGTGTTTCGGCGTAAAATACAACCGTATCTTCGTTTTGTACGTCGCATTGTTCGCGCTTCTTTTATTTTCTCTGATTGCTCGTCTCCGCACTTACGGCAAGTTTAAAATTGCATACGAAATGAAAAAAAGTGACTGTGCGTTCCTGATTTTTTCCGGCATCTCTTTGTGCATCGCATGGTGGCCTGACATCATCCCGACGCTCATTTCCGGTGGCTCACTGAAGCTGATAGAAAATTATACCACGGAGTCAACCTACGTCCTTGACCTCGGAATCATTTCGCCCCTGTGCTTTGTCTCGCTTTATCTGATGGGAAAAAAGGATTCTCTCGGCACTGTGATTTATTCAATCCTCCTGCAGTCAATTATTGTGGTCGCAGTGATGATGATAACTCAATCGACCCTGCAATTTTTGTCGGGATTAAATCTTCCTCTTGCCGCCCTCATTTCCAAATCCGCGATTTTCGTTGTCCTCGGGCTGATTGCAATCTTTTTGAACAAGAGACTCTATAAAGATTTGTAAAATGGCAGTTTCAGTCGCAGGGAATCTGCATCAGGTGCAATGTTCCGTAGTGGAAAAAATTCCTGATGTTGGTTATAAATTTCACGGCGTTCTTTTTCGGAATCTTGTGCACTATGATTTCTGCAAATGCATTTATGAGACCTGAGGCGATTACATGTATGGTCATATCATCCGGTTTGGTTTTTGCATACCCCTGCTTATGCAGATAGCGGAATGTCCGGATGCAATTTTCCGTGTATTGCTCGCATATTTCGTCAAGGAAATTTTCGTGAGTGCTTCCTGATGATTTAGTGATCAAAAGTGTGAAAGCGTCGAAATCGGAGTAAATGTAATCCAGAAGTTCCGATATTACTCGTATCTCTTCATTATGATGCTCAGCTCCTACTGGGTCTGCTACGCCTTTATGGGCTATAACATCTGCGGTCATCACGGCTTTGCGGCTTACGTCTATGGCATTGTCCACCAGAGCACAGAAGAGAGCGTCCTTGTCCTTGAAGTGCCGGTACATTGCTCCCGTCGTGACCCCTGCGTTTGATGCGATTGTACGCAGTGAGGCGTTCACAAATCCTTTTTCGAGAAACTCTTTTTTCGCGCTTTCTAAAATATTCGCCTTGGTTTCAGCAGCTGAATCACTCATACCCTCATTTTAGTCCGAAATATCTCCCATGTCAATTAGAAATAATTTTTTTTAAATTTTTTTTGAAATTCTCTTGACAAGATAACAGTGTTAGCATTATGATAACATTGTTATCGGATAACGCTGTTATCAAATGATACGTTATCTTATAGGAGAAAGAAATGCAGGTCAAAAAGATTAATGACTGGTTTGAGAAATTTGGTCGTTTTGAAGTGAAGCATCGCTGGTTTTTTATAATCGGGCTGCTCATCATTACCGTTGTCGGCTGCCTTGGACTCCCACGCCTGAAATTGGACAATGGAGAGGAGGACTGGTTTGATAACTGGGATGCCGTGAAGCGCAATCAAGACCATTTCGAGGACATATTTGGATCAACTGACACTCTCATGGCACACATCACTGCCGATGATGTTTTTGACCCGGAATGTCTTGACATGATTGACCGCCTCGGTGACAGGCTTCTGAACGAGGTGCCCTATGCCTCAAGCATTACGTCTCTCATGGAACTGTCTGTACCTCTTGGTACGGACGAGGGTTTTGAGGTGACAAGCCCATTTGATGATGGAATTCCATCTGACCCCGCTGAGCTTGCTGAAAAAAAGGATTTCATTTTAAGCCGTGAGTCCCTGAGAAATGTTCTTGTCAGCGATGATTGCACTGAGACATGGCTCATCGTGAATCTTGAGCAGTATTCGGAACCTCTTACGGAAGCGATGGAGAAAATTGCTCCTCCAGCAATGTCAATCTTCAACGCGGATGAGTTCAAGTCCAACAAATGGATTATACGCCCGGCAGGAATGTCCTACACCGAATATGAGGAAGAGGCGGCGACCATGGAGCAGTGCATTTCAAGAATCGGAATCGGTTTTGTCGTGATGATTATCTTCCTTATTATTTTCATCAGATCTTTGCGTGGAGTAATTGTCCCTGCCATTGCGACAAGCGGTGCCATCTGTACGACGCTCGGTTTCTCCGCATGGATGAACATAAAGGGAAACAACACGATGATTCTTGTTACCGTGCTTCTTTCCATGGCTCTTGCGGTTGGTTACGCGGTCCATTACATCAACAGTTTCAAGATGTATTTCCGAAAGACTGGACAGAGAAAAGAATCCATCGTAATGGGTGTGCGCGATTCAGGCTGGGCATTGTTCTTTACCGTAATCACCACGATGGGTGGAATGCTTTCTTTCCTTGCAGGTGGAATTAAGCCGATGCGCTGGGTCGGTGCAATTACGGCGGCGGCGGTTTTCGCTGTCTTTGCTTACACAATGATTCTTCTTCCGACACTTCTGAGCTTCGGTAAGGACAAAGAGCCCGATCCGAATTTCGTTGACAGCTCCGGTTCCACAAAATCTGACCTGCGTGTTGAGTCAATGGGAAAATCGATCCTCAATAAAAAATGGATTACGGTTGCCGTCAGTGCCGCTGTGATGGTCGCATGTATTCCCGGTCTTTTCAAAATCAAGGTGAACATGAACTATTCAGAGATGATGGGAGAAAGGACACCTTACATCAAGCGACTCATGGACATTACAAGAAGCCAGCTTGGAAGTCAGTACAGCTATGAGGTGCTGGTGGAGTATGATGACGAGGATGCGATCAAAAATCCTGACGTGCTGAAAAATATGGACGAACTTTCACGCCGCATAGGAACACTGAGCATGACAAAGATTTCCAACGGCAAGGAGCGTGTTTCTTCTGTTACGAAAGTCATCAAGGAAATGAACCGGACGTTGAACGGAGACGATCCTGATTTTTACGTCATTCCCGACGACCAGGATTTGGTGAGCCAGATAATGTTCCTTTATGAAATCTCCGGCGGAAATGATTTGTACGATTATGTCAGCGAGGATTTCACGGCGGCGTATCTTCATGTGGAGCTTGCGGGCTACGACGGTGAGGAATGTGTGCAGAACATGAACAAGGTCGAAGAATGGGTGAAGGAGCTTTTCCCGGATGCCTCAAACGCAGGTGTCGTTGGAGAGGTCATGCAGTATGCCGTGATGAACGGAAAGCTGGTACGAGGATCCATCAAGTCAATCGGAACATCGCTTCTCGTGATTGTCATTCTTCTGATTCTCGCATTCACATCCCTCCGCACCGGACTCATCGCAATGATTCCGAACGTCGCGCCCGTAATCCTGATTGGTGGAGTAATGGGCTACTTTGGAATCAACCTTGACATGGTGACTGCCATGATAATGCCGATGATTCTCGGAATTGCCGTTGACGACACAATCCACTTTACCAACCACATAAAATATCATTTCGAGCTTACCGGAAACTACCGCAAGTCGATTGAGAATTCCTACCGAGAGATTGGAAAGACGATGATTATGACCACAATTATTTTGTGCGCAATGTTCTTCATCTTCCTGTTCAGCACAATGACCGTGCTCGTCCGCCTCGGCTATCTCTCAATCATCGGACTTGGAAGTGCATTGATTGCCGACTACACGGTAACTCCGGTTCTGCTTTTAATCACCAAGCCATTCGGCAAGGAAAAGAAAAACTGATTGTGATGCGTGTTATTTGCAACTAATATTATTTGTAACTAACACGCGCTCAATATGTTTCAATAATGGGTCCGGAATGCAAGGCATTTCTAAGACTAACCAAAACTATATAAGAGGTATTTAATATGAAGAAACTGATTCTTACACTTTCCACGGCACTTTTGGCACTTAGCCTTAACGCACAGACACTGAGCGGCTACGACATTATGAAAAAAGCGGATGAGGTTCCCTCCCCGAAGACATCATCGTCCACAGCAACCCTTACGATTCATTCCAAAAAAGGCAACGACAGAATCCGTGAGGTCATAATGAAGAGCAAGGACTACGGTGATGTTGAAAAAGAGGTCATTGTTTTCACAACACCAAAGGATGTCGCAGGTACCGGCTATCTCATGTTCAATTACAAGGAGGATTCCAAGGGTAACAAAAAGGACTCCGATAACTGGCTCTATATGCCCGCAATGAAAAAGACTCGCCGCATCGCATCAAGCGGATCGGAAAGCGAGGGCAGCTTCATGGGAACCGATTTCACATATCAGGACATGGGAGACCGTAGCCTCAGCAAATACAATTACAATCTTCTTGGCGAGGAATCTGTTGACGGAGTTTCATGCTACAAAGTCGAGTGCATCAGCAAGGCACACACAGAAAAAGATCCGCGCTACATCACTTACATTTCCAAGAGCGATTTTATCATGCGGAAGTGTGAGTTCTACGACAGACAGAATCAGCTTCACCGTGTTCTTACATGCAGCAATTTCACCACAATCAAGGGATTTACCACCGCACAGAAAATGAAGATGGAAAATGTCCAGACAGGAACATGGTCACTGATTGAGACGAAGAACATTACCTACGACGCGAACGACATTGATGATTCTATTTTCACTGTTGCAGCTCTTGAAAAGGGAAGAATACGGTAGTCTCATCAAAATGGGGCGGGGGGATATAGTTCCCTTCGCTCTGTTTAAAATTCAAAGAGGTCATTATGAAAAAACAGATTTTGATTTCAACGCTTGCCCTCGCATCGCTGCTTCCACTTGCGGCGGACGGGGGTATTGAGTTCTCATCTACCCTGGAAACCCAGTGGGGCATAGGCGCGCCTTGGACTGATTCAGAGGATTGCGCAGGAAGATTCTCGCTCGGTTCAACATCACTGACAGGAAAACTCGACGCATATTACGGAAACAGTTCCGCATTTGCTGAGCTGACTTTCTCCCATGATGCGCTTGACGGTGATTTTTTTTCGGACGGACTCTCCATCTCATTAGGGGAACTCTGGATTGACTACACTGACTCATTCTGGGGAGTGCGTGTCGGTCGACAGAAAGCGGCGTGGGGCAAGGCAGACGGAATTGACATAACGAACGTATTGTGTCCGTCCGATATGAGCAGCTTTTCATCCATGATAAGTGATGATGGAAAACTTGCGGTTGACGCAATCCGCCTCTCGCTCAATGGCAACTCCTTTACTGCGGATGCCTGGTGGATTCCATTTTTCACTCCGGCATCGCTTCCTTTGAATGAGGGAAACTCTTTGCGAAAATTCGTTGTTCCTCAGAATGTTGAATATCCAGTCCCTTCCCTTGGCACTACGCTAAATCTTCCGGTTACAATCGGAAATTTGGAGAAACCTGAGCTTGCGCTTTGGAACGGCGAGTACGGGCTAAAACTCTCCGGGTATTTCTCTGCGTTTGATGTCTCGCTCTACGGATTCTATGGCTGGGATGACATACCGCTTTTGGATTATGCCATGGTCGGTACATTTCCTTCAATAAGCGGAATCAATGTGAGCGGTGAGTACAAGCGGATGGGAATGGTCGGTGCTGATGCTGCGCTTCCTCTCGGCGAGATTGTCCTTAGGCTTGAGACGGCGTTTTTCCCGATGCGGCATTTTCAAAAATCCGCTGAAAGCATAATGGAAGAAAAAATTATTTCCGGTGATCCCTCAACATCTGAAAAACACAATCAGCTTTCGGCTCTTGCAGGAGTGGACTGGATGCCCTCGGGATGGACTCTCACGGCACAGTACTATTGCGACGTTGTTTTTGGAGATATTGACTCACTTGAAAGAAGCGACTCTTATGAGCACGGTGCCACACTCAGCGTCTCAAAATCTCTCGTGAACGAAACACTTGAGCTCAGCCTCGCCGGTATTATCGGACTGAACGATTTTGACAGCATGATTTCTCCCTCGGTTAAATACAGTCTTTCAGATCAAATCACTCTTAGCGGTGGTGCTTACATCTTCCTTCCTGGTCCGAGTCGTGACGGAAAATACGGAGCGTACAAGGATCTTTCCACAATCTATTTGGATGCGAAATTCAGCTTCTAGAAAAAAAAGCAGGGACATGGATTATATTTTGGCTGTGTAAGGAGAATACCTTCCATGTCCCCGCTAAAATCACTGCAGATGTGAACAGGATTGTGTTAGTTAGGGCTAACATTTGCTCACGTAAGTTAGTATAGACTAACTATTATAATCTGTCAAGAGTTTTTTGAAAAAATATTAGATTTTTTCATGCTGCATATTACAATTAAAAGTCCGAACAAAAATGATGCAATGTCTGCGAGTGGCTGGACACAGAAGAGTCCTGTCCTGGAGTTCCATCCTGCCGCATTGAATAATGATGGGATAATTAGCAGCAGCGGAATGTAAAATATGCCTTGCCTTGAGATGGAAATCAAGAGCGCAGAAAAATAATATCCGATGTTCTGCATGAACATGCTGCATAAAGCGTATATTCCCATGACCGGAAGACTTATGCACTGAAGCCGGAGAATTGTTGCCGCAAGATCGCATACATCGCTGTTTTTGGAAAAAAGTCCGCTTATCTGTCTGGAACTTAGTACAAGCAAAATGGATGCGAAAATCAGAAATAAGGTTCCGAGGGTTGCGGAAATGCACAAGGCTTTTTTTACTCTTCCGTATTCTTTCGCCCCCCAGTTCATCGCACAAATCGGTTGAAAGCCCTGCCCCCATCCAATCATAATCATGTATGCCAGTGCAGCTATCCTTGTTGCAATGGTAATCGCAGCGATTGTCTCCTCTCCATAGCGTGCTGCGACAATGTTCAGTAAAACTGCTGCGACGCTCGTAATGCCCTGCCGTGAAAAATTTGGGGCCCCGCCTGCGAGAATATGATAAATCCTGGCGCCGGAAAAATTTGCTTTTCTGAGCCTGACAGGAATGTTTCCATTTTTTTCTGCAAGGAGCGTGAGAACCAGTGAGCCTGCAACTTGACCTGCGAATGTTGCCCATCCAGCGCCGATGAATCCCATTTTGAAGACGAAGATAAAAACAGGATCCAAAATCATGTTGAGGAGCATACCGGACAAAAGTCCCTTCATGCCGTCCTTTACGTTTCCGCAAAGTCTCATCTGATTGTAAAGGGTTGTTCCGTAGAGACTCGATGGAACGGAAAGAATTATGATTCTGAGATAGCTTGTGGAGTAATCCAGAAGCTCAGGACTTGCCTTTCCTCCCAAAAATGATGCGAGCGGCCTTGTGAAAAACAGAAGCGGAATTGTTACGGCGAGACTTGCAATCAGTGCGAGGCAAATTCCTGTTGAGGAGAATGTTTCCGCTTCTTTGTCATTTTTTTCTCCGAGTTTTCTGGACATTGTGTTTCCGCTTCCGTATCCGAACCAGAATCCCAGTGCCTGAATCATGCTTACGAAGCTGAATGAAATTCCGATTGCCGCGGTCATGCTTTTGTTTCCGAGCCGTCCGATGAAAAATGTGTCGGTAAGATTGTAAATTGTCATCACGAGCATTCCGATTATTGTCGGAATTGATGTCTTTACGAGAAGCGGTAAAATCGGCTCCGTGAGTATTTTCTGTCTGCGTTCTTCCTTTGTCATTTTGATTTCCTATGGATTCCTATAGAGAGTATGCCTCGCCTTTGTTGCCGTCCACGCGGATTGTCTGACCGTCACTGAAACGCTGAGTTGCAAATCCTGTGCCGAGAACCGCAGGAAGTCCGAACTCTCTTGCGACAATTGCTGCATGGCTCAGTGCTGATCCCGTATCTGCCACGATTGCGCTTGCAAGTTTGAAAAGAGGCGTCCATTCTGGATCGGTCAGCTCACACACCAGGACATCACCTTTCTGCATTTTATAGAATTCCGCCGGGCTTTTTATAATCCGTGCAGGTCCGACCGCGACACCGGTACTTCCGCTCACACCTTTGAGTTTTTCTCCCTTTGAATCAAACACAAGAAGCTTTGATGCCGACCAGACTTTTTCCGCCAACGGATGCTTTGAGTTGCGCCGTGAGATTTTCTCCCTGTCGCTTTCATTCAGTGTCCCACGCTCACAGGCAGCTGCCAGTTCGTTGAAAAAAAGATTTGCGATTCCGTGCTCATAGTCACTGTTTCCTAAAAGCAATTCATTTGTTTTCTCAAGGCACTTTCGGACAAAGCAGAAAAGCGTTTCCCACAGATACTGGGTCTCCTCTCGGACTACATGGAAATATCTGTACTGATTTATTTTCTTTTCAAGTGCCGGAAAATCATCTCCGTAAATTGCTTTGATTTGTTCCATCAGTTTGCCGAAGTCCTTTGTGTCTTCCTCAGCTCCGGTTTCTCCGTTTGCAATGAGTGGACGGAGGATGTTCAGAAGTCGGTCAGGTTCCTCATTCAAGGTTCTGGCAATTATGCAGTAGCAGTTGAAATCAGATTTGTATCCGTTTTTCTCAAGGAACTCGCTGAGCATGGGAACAGCATCAGGAAAAAGCGCGCAGATTTCCTCATATTTTTTTCCGTCGCAAATCGCTTCTTTTATGCCTTTGATTTTTCCAAGATTTTTCGCAAGAGACGCAACATCATTCGCCACAACGGAAGTCTTGTTGTCCAAACCCCAGTAAAAATCATAGGTCGTATATTTTGGGTTCACTTTTTTGATTACCTTTGAAAGACCTCCGCCCACGACTCCCGGAAAGACTGCGTACAAGAATCTGTCGTAGCTTATGTCTGCCGTGAGCCTGTATGCATATTTTATGAAATCCCCGCACTGTCCGATTGTCTTTTTTGCAAAATTCGTTTTCTTTATTCCCTCGATTTCCTTCTCATGTCTCGGCATTACCTCGTTGCAGATTTTCTCGCACCAGTCAAAATTCTTTATGTAGCGTATTGTTTTGAAAATCCTGAAAATATTCCGGTTGATTTTTACGGAGGATTTTGGAAGCCGCATGATTCCGTCATCGTCATATTGAGGGTCGCTTGAAAGCTCCAGTCCGTTTTCGGAAAAAATCCGTACCTTCTGATGATTGATCTGCATTATGAAATCATAGTCCAACGGCCGGTATGCATAGGGCATTTTCTCAAGCTGGAAAGCCATGCTGGATTTTTGCGGTCCCTTGATTTTTGTTCCCGCAATATATTTTTGAATCAGAGCTTTTTCATCCGAATCGTCCGTCTTGTTTTCCAATGTCGTAATCGCGCGTGCCTGCAGGATATAGGTCTTGCCGTCCTTTATTGCCCACTCAATGTCCATCGGAAATCCGTAGTGTCTTTCAATCTTTACCGCCTCAGAACACAGTGCTCTGATTTCATCGTCGGAAAGGCAAAGCTGCTTCTGTCTCTCTTCATCAACCGGGATTTCTTTTGTACCGTCGTCCGCATAAACAATCTGAGTTTTTTTGGAGCCGCATACTCTGGATTTTATTTCTCCGCCCTTTGTGCATACGAAGGAATCTGCTGTAACCCTGCCGCTGACGACGCTCTCACCAAGTCCGAGACTCGCGTTGATCTGCATTTCATCCCTGCTGCCATTTACTGGATTTGCGGTAAAAAGTACGCCTGCTTTTTCTGATTCGACCATCTGCTGTACTACTACGGCAAGTGCGACGGAAAGCTGGTCATAACCTTGGTTCTGTCTGTAGCACACGGCACGGTTTCCCCAGAGTGATGCATAGCATTTTTTCACATGAACCAGAAGCTCGTCAATTCCCATCACATTCAGATAAGTTTCCTGCTGACCTGCAAAACTTGCGTCGGGTAAATCCTCGGCTGTTGCGGAAGATCGTACGGCAACACGCTCGGCTCCAAGCTCCGTGAAACAGTCCCGGATTTCTTTTTCAACATCGTGGGGGAGGGAAGCATTTTTTATGGAGTCGCGTAAATGCTCGGCGGCTTCAAGAAGTTTGGTCTCATCATTTCCGGCGCTTTCAAGTGCGGACTCAAAATCTGATTTCAGATTGTTTTCTTCTATAAAATTCCTGTAAGCGTCTGCGGTAATCACAAAACCTTTCGGAACGGGAATTCCTGCCGATGTCATCTCACCGAGGTTCGCTCCTTTTCCTCCTGCGACAGGGACGTCATTTTTTTTAATCTGACTGAAATTTAAAACAAACATCTTATGCCTCCACATATTTTCTGATTCCGCTTTCAATGAAAGTTCGGAAAATCTCTTCAAAATAATTCTCATCAAATTGTGTCGAATTTGCCATGAGTACGGAAACTCCGGCGAACACGTTTATTACTCCCTGCACGTCAACTCTCTTTGCGACAGAGTGATTTATCCACCAGCTGGAAATCTCCTCAAGGGAATCTTTGTAAACCGCGGCAACTTTGTTTGTGTCCGAGGGGGAGTCTCGGTGGAGAATTCTCATGCTCTCGCGGTATAAGCTTTGCATTTCCGTCTTATGCTTCAAATCGATGCACCATTCATAGATTTTGTCCGAAAGAAATCCCGCCGGATCTTTTATGTGTCTTTTGAATTGTGGCAGAACGGAATTGATTTTTTGCTCAGCCCTGTATTTTACAACGTCGATTACAAGCGCGTCCTTGTCCGTCCAAAAACTGTAGAATCCTCCCTGTGCAATTCCAGCTCTTTTTGTCAGCTCACGTATGCTCAGGGTCTTTGTTCCCTTGTCGTGGAAGAGCTCGATCGCGGCATCCATGAGTCGTGTCCGTATCTCTGATTTCTCTTCGTCGGTAAAAGCTTTTCCCATTCCGGTCTCCATTTTGTCGTGCTATGAATATTCTTTTGTATGTTCATAGATATGTTAGCACAGCTCCGTCAGTTTTGTCAATGAATATTTTGAAAAATGTTCATAGGAAATCAATATTTTTTTTGTAATATGACTTGACAAAATGAATAGTATACAATATAATAAAGTAAAATACAATTACGGAAGCAAAGGAGGCTCTTATGGGATTTTATGATTACAGCGTAAAGACACCGGCGGGTGAGGATTTCAACATGGAATCTCTCAGGGGAAAGGTCGTTCTTGTGGTAAACACTGCCACGGGCTGCGGATTCACACCTCACTACAAGGATATTGAGGCGATGTATGAGAAATACCATGACCAGGGATTTGAGGTCGTTGACGTTCCATGCAATCAGTTCGCGGGACAGACTCCGGGAAGCGATGAGGAAATCCATGAATTCTGTACTCTTCGTTACAACACAAAATTTCCGCAGATGAAAAAGGCCGACGTGAACGGAGAGAATCAGCTTCCTTTGTTTAAGTTTTTAAAGGAGCAGAAAGGATTCGAGGGATTCGGAAAAGGTGCGAAGGCGTTTGCGATGAACCTGCTGCTCTCTAAAATTGACAAGGACTACAAAAACAATCCCGACATAAAATGGAACTTTACGAAATTTGTCGTGGACAGAAATGGAAATGTGGTTGCGAGATTTGAGCCCACCGCAAAAATGGAGGATGTTGAATCTTGCATTGCGGAACTTGTCGCCTGATGAGACTCAATCAGACTGCCCTTGTTGAAAAAGATTCCGACCTGTAATATAATGTTAGTATGAACTACATAATTGCAAAAGGACTTTTGATTCCTTTTTTGGGCACCGCGCTTGGATCGACTCTTGTGTTCTTTATGAAAAAGGAGCTGGACATCCGCGTTCAGAAAATGCTTTCCGGTTTCGCCGCCGGAGTGATGGTTGCCGCGTCCGTGTGGAGCCTGCTGATTCCTTCGATGGAAATGTCATCTGCTCGCGGTAAATTCGCTTTTGTTCCTGCCGCCGTCGGTTTTTGCATCGGAATGGTTTTTCTCCTGATTTTGGACAAGACCGTTCCTCACATGCACTTGGATGAGACGCAGGAGGGGCCGAAAAGCAAGCTCAAGAAAACGACGATGATGGTTCTGGCCGTCACGCTCCACAATATTCCTGAGGGAATGGCGGTTGGAATCCTTTACGCTGGATGGGCATCCGGATCCGCACAGATTACCGAGGCTGGTGCGCTGAGTCTTGCCCTTGGAATTGCAATACAGAATTTTCCCGAGGGTGCGATTATCTCCATGCCGCTTCATTCCAGGGGGCTGTCAAAGGCAAAATCCTGCTGGTACGGAATTCTTTCCGGGGTTGTGGAGCCTGTGGCCGGTCTTCTTACGATTCTTCTCTCAACTCTTGTCATGCCGGTTCTTCCGTACTTCCTTAGCTTTGCCGCCGGAGCCATGATTTACGTCGTCATTGAGGAGCTTGTCCCTGAGATGGCTGAGGGCGAACACTCCGACTGGGGAACAATCACCTTCATGCTCGGATTCGCTCTTATGATGGTTTTGGACGTGGCCTTGGGCTGAGCCGTCTGATTGTGGCTGGATTGCCGCATATATAGTTATATAAAAAAATCACTTATTACTTGACATATTCATTAGTTGGTGCTAATATTAGTACTGACTAATGGAGTGTCAGGACATTTTGACATTCTCTTGGCCAAGGAGAATCTTATGCCTTTAAGCATGGCCGGACTTGGCGAGCAGTTTTTAATCAAAAAAATCAATGGAAAGGAAGAGGTGCGCCGCTTTCTTGAGAACCTCGGATTTGTCTCTGGTGCGCAGGTCTCATTGGTCTCAGAGATTTCGGGAAACGTAATAGTCCAGATTAAGGAGAGCCGTGTCGCAATCAGCAGGGAAATGGCTCAGAAAATCATTGTCTGATTTCTTTTTTTTGTCTCTGTGTTAGTCTAAACTAATGTATTGTAAGTAATAGGAGAATATATATGACATTGCGAGATGTAAAGACGGGCCAGACTGTAAAGGTCGAAAAGCTGAACGGCGAGGGTGCGGTTAAACGACGCATCATGGACATGGGCATCACGAAGGGCGTGGAAATCTATGTGCGCAAAGTGGCTCCCCTTGGGGATCCTGTTGAAATCACGGTGCGTGGATATGAGCTTTCTGTGCGTAAGGCTGATGCAGAGATGGTTCAGGTGAAGGAGGCGTAGGATGATTAAGATAGCACTTGCAGGAAATCCCAACGCGGGAAAAACGACGTTGTTCAATGCTCTCACGGGCTCGAATCAGTTTGTCGGAAACTGGCCGGGAGTTACCGTTGAAAAAAAGGAAGGAAAACTTAAGGGACATAAAGATGACGTGGTGATTACGGATTTGCCCGGCATCTATTCTCTTTCGCCATATACGCTTGAGGAAGTAGTCTCCCGCGATTATCTTGTGAAGGAAAGACCTGACGCGATTCTGAACATTGTGGACGGAACTAACCTTGAGAGGAACCTTTATCTCACGACACAGCTTGCCGAGCTTGGCATCCCGATGGTTGTCGCCGTGAACATGATGGATGTCGTGAAAAAGAACGGTGACAAAATCCACGTCGAGGAAATGCAGAAGGAGCTCGGATGCCCCGTGGTGGAAATCTCGGCCCTTAAGGGAACTGGATGTGTTGAGGCTGCGGAGATTGCGGTTGAGAAGGCCGGCGAGAAAAAGCCCATGATGTATAAACACCGGTTCGAAGGTTGCGTGGAACATGCTCTTGCACACATTGAGGAGGCTGTCGTACATGATCTGCCAGAGGAGCAGCACCGTTGGTATTCCGTGAAGCTTTTTGAGCGAGATGAGAAAGTAATCAAGGCGCTGGGAATCTCGGACGAAAAACTGAGCCACATTGAGAAGGACATAAAATCATGTGAGGCGGAGCTTGACGATGATTCCGAATCAATCATCACCGCCGAGAGATATAAGTACATTGAGTCAATCATCAAAAGATGCGTGACGAAAAAGAACAGACAGAAGCTGAACGTCTCTGACAAGATTGACCGTGTGGTGACGAACCGCTGGCTTGCCCTCCCGATTTTTGCCGTAATCATGTTCCTTGTTTATTATGTCGCGATGGTGACTGTGGGTGCCGCTGCTACGGACTGGGCGAACGACGGACTCTTCGGCGACGGTTATCATCTTTTCGGAATTGGCACAGGGGCTTATGAGGAGGCCGCGGAGGAATACGGTGATACGGCTGCGATTCTTGAGGCCTTTGAAAACGGAGAGACAAGCTATGTGACCGTTGATGACGAGACGATGGAAGTCTCCGATCCGATTCAGATTACGGATGATGTATTAGCTGAGGCTAATGCGATGGTGGGAAAATACGGTGAGGAAGGACCTGACCCTGCTGATTACGGAGTCTGGGTTCCGGGTATTCCTGCTCTGATTGAAAGCGGTCTTGATGCGATAGGTTGCGCGGACTGGCTCAAGGGGCTGATTCTTGACGGAATTGTTGCCGGTGTCGGTGCGGTTCTTGGATTCGTTCCTCAGATGCTCGTTCTCTTCCTTTTCCTTGCGTTCCTTGAGGCTTGCGGTTACATGGCCAGAATCGCGTTCATACTTGACCGTGTGTTCCGCCGCTTCGGTCTTTCAGGAAAATCTTTCATTCCAATGCTCGTTGGTGTTGGTTGTGGAGTTCCTGGAATTATGGCCTGCCGTACAATCGAAAATGAACGCGACCGGCGCATGTCAATTATGACAACAACCTTTATTCCTTGTGGCGCTAAGGTTCCGTTCATCGGTCTTGTGGTCGGAGCAATTTTCGGTGGAAATCCATGGCTCGCCGCATCAGCGTACTTCATTGGACTGGGCGCAATCATTTTCTCTGGAATCATCCTGAAAAAGACCAAGCCTTTTACCGGGGATGTCGCGCCTTTCGTTATGGAGCTTCCTGCCTATCACTTGCCGACGATAAAAAATCTTCTGCGCTCCATGTGGGAAAGAGGATGGTCATTCATCAAGAAGGCGGGTACAATCATCCTGCTTTCTACCATAGTAATATGGTTCCTTTCGTTCTTCGGATGGGCAGACGGTTCGTTCGGTATGCTTGAGGAAGATCAGATGGACTGCAGCATTCTCGCGAAGATTGGAAGTGCCGTGGCATGGCTTTTCGCTCCTCTTGGATGGGGCAACTGGCAGGCAACTGTCGCGTCGGTCACTGGTCTTGTGGCAAAGGAGAACATCGTCGGTACCATGGGAATCCTTTACGGTGGCGAGTCAACCTGGGCGAACATGGCGAGCGCATTCTCTCAGCCGGCGGGTCTCTCGTTCCTTATTTTCAACCTGCTCTGTGCTCCTTGTTTTGCCGCCATCGGTGCAATCAAGAGGGAAATGAACAGCCGTAAGTGGACTTGGGCAGCGATCGGATGGCAGTGCGGATTTGCATACGCGGTCTCATTCGTAGTCTATCAGCTTGGATGTATGTTCGGCGGAAGCGGAAACATCATCGGATTCGTCATTGCTCTTGCCGTAATCGTCTGCTTCGGATGGGCTCTGTTCAGAAGACCCAGCAAGGCAAAATAATTAGGCGTAAGTTCGGATCAAAAACTGGAAAAAGGAGGCGGTAATATGTCTGGAACAATTATAGTCACTCTGATTCTCGTACTGATTGTTTCGGCTGTTATTGCCTCCATGAATAAAGACAGAAGAAATAACAAACATCCGTCCTGTGGCGGAAGTTGCTCTTCATGCGGTCATTCCTGTGAGCGTATTTTTGCCGAGATGGATGCCGTTATGGAAAAACAAAAATCTTTGGAAAATAAGTCTTGCCGTAAATGAATCCGTTTAGTATAATTAGGACACCATTACTAAACGAGGTAAACCATGGTAATTAAAGAATCGGCTGAGATGTATCTTGAGACAATTCTCGTTCTGTCAAAAAAAGGTTCAGTGCGTGCCGCGGATATTGTAAGGGAAATGAATTTTTCGCGTCCCTCCGTCAGTGTCGCGCTCCACAATCTTGAGGATGAGGATTATATTTCCATTGCGGATGATCAGACCGTAAGTCTTCTTCCAAAGGGGGAGGAGATTGCAAAGAAGATTTATGAGCGTCACACGGTGCTCACGGAATTCTTCGAGCAGCTTGGTGTGAAATCTTCCATAGCATCAGCGGACGCATGCAAGATTGAGCATGACATCAGTCCCGAATCATTCAAGGCAATCAAAAAACTTGTGAAAAGCAACCGGGACTTACGACAGACAGAATCTTAATCCTTCCACTCCATTGAAGAGGAATCAGACGCGCGGGATTTTGACTCGCCTTTTGTCGGTTCGCTTTCCGTGCCTGAAATCCTCCGTGCCCTTTCGGTTACTTTTACGGCCTCATCCTCCATGCCCATCTCATTATATACAGCGGCAAGATTTGAGTATGCGGGCCTGTACTGGGGGGCCTTTTCAGTTATGGTCGCGAGGACTTTCGCAGCCTTTTCCTTTTCACCGATTGAGTACCAGAGTTTTGCGACTGCATTGAGTTCGGTCGGTGTTCCGGTCGAGATTTTTTTCAACGCAATGCTCATCTGATTTTTTATTTCCTCGGCGGATTTTTTATTCATTGAGACGAGCTTGTCTGTCGCTATGTGGATTTCCCCTTTGCCGTCCGGATTTGCTGCCGATGCGTAAAGGTTCCATGCTTCCTGAACGAGCGTATACTCATACGGATTTTTTGCCAGCTCCTTTGACGCAGATTTCCATGCCGCCTCAAATCCGTTGTAAAGAATCGTAGTCTCAACCGGAATCCAGATGTGTCCGTTTATCGTGAGCGTTCCGTAATCATTTTCAAGTTTGCTCCACACCGCGCTTTCTTTCAGACCCGTGTCGAATGCCGCGAAGATGTGTCCCGGAGTCGTAATCAGTGCCGAGGGAATTCCTGCGCTTTCCATGACCGAGCAGAACAGTGTGGTCATGTCGTCGCAATCACCGCCCTTGAGTGAAAGTGTCTCAGCGGGGAATCGCACCGTGTCTACCGAGAACTCATTGTCGATTACCTGCGTTACGGGTGTGTTGGGGTCGGCCACATAGGTGAGCGGAATGGCACCGATGGAATTTGCGAGTGCGATGGCTTTTGTCACGTTTGTGGAAATCAGCTCGCTTTTGTTTTGCGAGAGGGATGCGAATACGAAGCTTGAGACCGTTGGGTCGTTTGGCTGGATGAAGCATGAGAGCATCGCCGTGTCCGCCCATGTCATAGCGCTTTTTTTGTAGAGAGTCACAGGCCTTGTTATGGAGAGGCTCTTTGATTTTCCTTCCTCTTCCCATGAGATTGTGAACTGCATCTGGAGAACCGTATTCTCGGAGACCTGCAGGACTTTTTTGTTCAGCACCGTGTTGATTGCGATGTCATCCTGCTCTCCGGGGCTGAGCGTTTTGATTTCCCCTCCCTTGCTCGGAAAGTCCATGTATTTTCTAACGTATGCCGTCACCGAGATGTTTTTCAGAGTGGAACTTCCGTTGTTTTTTACAGTGATGAATCCTGCGGGATCTGTTGCGTAGACATTCATCAACACCGGGAAAAGAGCCGCCAAATCAAGGGACTCAACCGAGACTGACGGAATCTCTGCTGATGTGAATCCGTCTTCGGGGTGGAATGCGTTTTTCAAATCCGCATAGGCTTCCTGCACTTCCTCATCCCACGGCACCTGCTTCCTGAGTTTTTCAAGCAGCTTCATCGCCTCCTGATATGTGGACCGTGCTGTCTCCTCGCCATACTCATCGAAAAGATTCAGTGCCTCCTCAGTTTTTTCCGCCGCGGATTTTTTGTTCAATGCGACCTCGGACCTCAATCTCTTTTCAGCTGCGTCCGTGTCCTTGGGGCAGATCTCAAGATACTTCGTGTAGTTTTCAAGCGCGGGCTCATAGCTTCCGGCATTATAAAGTGTGTCAGCGTTTTTCTTGTAAATCGCTGCGGTCTCAATCAGTGTGGCTCCCTGCGGATTTCCACCGTTTTTCAATGCAGCAAGTACTGGCGGGAGTTTTGCGTCGCTTTCGGCTGCCCTCCACAAAATGTTGCTTATTGCGTCATAGAAAAAATACATTCCGTTTCTTCCGCCGCAGTATGTTGAATACTTCATCGACTCGTCAAGCTGCATGGTCCACATTTTCAGTCCGTCGGAGGAAAACCTTGAGAGCGTTTTTTTCTCCTGATTGAGCGAAAGCATGGAAGAGTCATTCAGTATCTGGCACAAGGTCTCGTTCCGTTCCGCGCTCAGGAAGATGACTTTTTGCAGGGTCGTGTTTTTCGTGTTGCAGACAAAAATCATGTTGCCTTTCTGAAAGCAGATTGTGTCACCGGGTCCCGCCATGATTGAGTCGGCCATGGAGATCGGGATGTCCATTTGTGAGAGCCGTCCGTCCTTTTGCGGAAGGAAAATCTTTTTGTTCAGCAAGTCCACGAGATAGGGCGTTCCCGAGTGGAAAAACCGCAGCGTTGAATTTGACGAGGGATATTTGTATTGCACTTTTCCTGATACAGCGTCTTTTTCATCCACGCTGATTACTGACGGTGTTCCCTGATTTGCGAAAAGCACTGTTTTTCCGTCGCTTGAGTAAGTCTCCCAATATGTAGAGAACTTGGAGCTTCCGTTGATTTTCTTCGTGAGATTTTCCTTCACGTCCCATGTGGGACTGTAGTCGATTATGGAATCTTTCGCGCGCATTACGAAACTGTAGTCATCTCTTGCGGCGACTGAAACTGAATATCCGGACCGTGTTCCTCCGAGCTCCGTCATCGTGCGTCTGTCAATTATCTCCGGAGAACTCAGTGCGGAAGATTTTGCGTCGCTTTCGCTTGAGACAATCATCGGGAAACATGCCTCTATGCATTTCGCGCACAAGTCAATCTTGTCCTTTCTGTCCTTGATGAAAACGGATATCAGTTCCGCGGAAAATGAGAGGCTGATTTCTGAGTCCGTGCAGAGAGTCAATTCTATTTTAATTGTCTTGTCTTCATTGTACCAATTTTCATCAGTTTCTATTTTAAGCTCCACGCGCGGATAACATGTCGAGGGCTCAATCAGATTTTTTTCTTTTTCCTTCGCTTCCTTTATGCGTTTTTCCAGATCGGCGATTTTTTTATCTGGGGATTCTCCGTCAATTTCCATGATTGAAAATCCTGCCATTCCTTTGAACCGGCTTTGAGTTTCCTCTATCCTTTTCTTTTCCTTTTCGAGCTTTTCGGATTCAAGCGGGAGTCTCTGGTATTCTCCCCAGTATGAGGCGTATGGGACCAGATTCAGTGTGTTGTAATCTACCGGAGTGAGATCCACGGATTTTGCTTTTCCTGCAATCTGTGCAATCACATCGTTCGTAAGAATTTCCTCTTCCTCGGGGGACTTGTTTTGTATGTAAAGATTTTTTGCGGCAAGCGGAATTGTAAGCGCAAAAGACAGGACGGCAATCAGTGGAACAAGTTTCTTCATATAAAAATCACCTCTTCCACTAAAATACCATATCTGGAAAATATGGTCAATAAATTTGATTTTTTATGCGTCGAAGTTATAGTAGACTCCGGGCTGTGTCATGCCTGCGAAACCGTTTTCCTTCGCGTCGTAATTTACGAAATTGTCGGCGTAGTGGCAGAGAAAGATTTTGCTCTTGATTGCTGGATCCAGACTCTTGAGCTCGTCAATGCTTGTGTGTACTCCGCCCGTGTAGCTCTGGCAGTCATGGAAAATGTATTCCGGGTGATATGCGTCCTCAATCCATGAGAGAAGATCGGGATCAAATCTTGTGTCGGCAGGAAAAAGGATTCTGTTGTCAACGAGGATTCCCGTGCTCCATGCGCTTTCTTTCCACGAAGGAACTCCGTCGGGCATGTGCATGGTCCTGAAGAATTTCACGTTGATTGAGCCGCATCTGAATTCCCACATTGGACGCGGGACAAGACAGAGTGGGCGAGGTTTTATCTGCTCGAAATAATCATCAAAGCTCAGGTAATGTCCGGGAACATCCTTGTTGTATGGGGTCTCACGGCTCTCACCATAGCTGAGTCCTCCCTTCAATGTTTCGTTCCAGAGTAGTTCCTTATATGAGTCGTTGATGTATATTTTGGGCCGCGTTTTTGTGACGTAACGGTGCATGAGCGCAAGTTCCTCAACTCCGCCCGCATGATCGGAATGTGAGTGTGAGATAAAAACGTTCTGAACTTTCATAATCGCCGACTTGTATTTATGAAACGCTATTGGACACTGAGATCCGCAGTCAACGAGAAGATGATCATCTCCCTTGATGATGAGAAGGTTATTTTGAAAATTTTGTTTTACGAACGCGCTTCCTGTTCCAAGAAAGAAGAATTCCAGTGAGCCGTCGTTGTTTGTCAGTCGCAGTGATTCATCAAAAGGCAATATTTTCATCTCGATTCCCTCTTCTATTTTTCGGAATCCGCGGATGAATGTATTAGAGTTTTTTTATGCGGTTTTTAAGCAATTTTCACGCAGCTTTCCGGGGACTTGTTTTTTGCCATGTTTCATTATAAAATTAAGGCAATATAAGCAAATTGATTTGAGGAGCGTCTTATGCACATAAGTGACACAATCAGATATATCGGAGTCAATGATCACGACATAGATCTTTTTGAGGGACAGTTTGAGGTGCCGAACGGAATGGCATACAACTCATACGTCATTGTCTCGGATAAAATCGCGGTGATGGATTCCGTTGAGGCGAGATTCGGCGATGAGTGGATTAAAAACATTGAGTCGGTTCTGAAAGATTGCGGTGGCAGAACGCCGGATTATCTTGTGGTGCAGCACATGGAGATGGATCACAGCGCGAACATAAAGACATTTGCGGAAAAATATCCCGGGGCAAAAATCGTCGCCTCAAAGGTCGCATTTTCAATTATGAAAAATCTTTTCGGAACAGATTTCGCCGACCGTCAGCTTGTCGTGGGTGAGGGCTCGAAACTTGAGCTTGGTGCGTCCGAGGGGGAGTGTCCCTTGTGTTTTGTGACCGCTCCCAACGTGCATTGGCCTGAGGTCATAATGAGCTATCTGGAAAAAGAGAAGACTGTTTTCAGTGCCGACGCCTTCGGAAAATTCGGCGCGCTTGATTACGATGATCCCGAGGGATGGGCATGTGAGGCACGTCGCTATTATTTTGGAATCGTCGGTAAATTCGGTGCGAATGTTCGGGCCTTGCTCAAAAAGATTTCCGGCCTTGACATAAAGAGAATCTGTTCGCTGCATGGTCCTGTGCTTGATGAAAATCTTTCCTATTATATGGACACTTACAACACATGGTCCAGCTACGGGGTGGAGAGCGAGGGTGTCGCAGTCTTCTACACTTCGGTTTACGGAAACACAAAATCTGCGGCGGAAAAAATCGCGCAGACTCTGATTGACAAGGGATGTCCTAAGGTCGTCCTGAATGACCTTGCCCGCGAGGATATTTACGAGTGTGTTGAGGATGCGTTCCGATACGGCAAAATGATTCTTGCGACAACGACTTACAACGGAAGCGTGTTCCCGAAAATGAAGGAATTCATCAATCTGCTCACGGAAAGGAACTTCCAAAAACGTACGGTTGGTCTGATTGAAAACGGAAGCTGGACTCCCACCGCTGCAAAAGGCATGGCGGCACTTTTCGAGGGATGCAAGGAAATCACATTCCTGGAAAACAAGGTCACGATAAAAACCGCAGTCACCCAGGACACAATCACCGCGATTGAAAAAATGGCGGATGAGATTCTTCGTTAGTTTTTTTGGTGATGTGAATGAATAAAGTATACAAGGCACTAAATGTTTTCCTGATTGCATATAATCTCGTCATGCTCTTTGAAATTTTGGCTGCGGTAATTGCGTCACGGCCTGATTTTATAATGCGATTTCGGCTTGGGCTCAACGGGGACAGAGTTTTCATTCAGTGGATGATTTTGTTCCTTTTGTTTTTGTTTGAGTATCTTTTTTTTCTGAGAAAAAATGTGAGCAGGAAAACACTTGTGCTTTCTGCAATCATGACGGCCTTGAATTTTTATCTCAGCTATCTTTTTCTCTTCATTCACACGCCCGACATTTTTACGGCGAGGGACCTGGCTTTTGCGACGAAAAGGTTTTTCACCCATCTGCCGCTTTTTTATTTCGGCGAGATCCTGCTGGGACTTTCTTTTTTAGTCATTGCGAAATTGAAAAGCAAAAAGGGATTTCATGGCGCAAAGGTAAATGCGTTGATTAGCGCGGGCAGGGTGATTTTTCTGTGGCTGAGTTCTGTGCCGCTTTTGATTATGGAAGGAAGCGGGTCCTCTGTGGATGATGTAGGCAAGGCAGCCTTTGCAATCATTTTAATAAGTGCGGTATGCTTTTTGGTCAGCTTTGTGCTGGAGTTGGCAACAGATTTTATCCTGCGCTCATACCATTTGACATAATCTTATTTTTGTGTATAATGAATGACCATACCGGGGTGGTGTCTTATGATGCCTGAGATTATACCCGCACGAAGTCCGCATGGATTTCGCAACCTGATCCGGACAATACCGGCGGAGGAAGTATGAAACGCAATACTTTCATTTCATCAATCATTTTCATTTCATTAATTTCAGTGTTTGCAACAGTCTTTACCGGCTGCAGCAAAAAATCAGCGGACCCTCGTCTTTCAGAGGTTGTGGTCTACACTTACGACAGCTTTGCGGGTGAGTGGGGGCCTGGACCTGAGCTTTCAAAAATCTTCAAGGAAAAGACCGGCTACACAGTCAATTTTGTCTCATGCGATGATGCCGTCGCAGCTTTCACACGCGCGGTTCTTGAAAAGGATAACGTGAAGGCCGATGTGATTATCGGAATCGATCAGAATCTTGCGCAGAGAGCAAAGGACTCCGGAATCCTTGAGGCATACAAACCGAAAAATGCTGAGAGCATAATTTCATCCGAGGTTCAGTCTGAGCTTGGAAACGACGGACTTCTCACCGCCTATGATTTCGGACACTTCGCGCTGATTTACGATACTGAGTCAAATGTGCCCGCACCGACATCCCTTGAGGATTTGGTGAGCGATGTATATAGAAAGAAAATCATCCTGATGGATCCCCGCACATCAACTCCGGGACTCGGATTCGTGGCATGGACCCAGGTTGTATTCGCCGACCGCTGCGAGGATTTCTGGAAGGAGCTCAAGCCGAACATTCTTTCCATGACATCTGGATGGAGCGAGGGATGGGGCATGTTCCAGAACGGAGAGGCACCTCTTTGCATAAGCTATACGACAAGTCCTGCATACAATGTTGAGTACGAGAATGACCACCGCTTTGTCACTCTGCTTTTTGATGAGGGACACGTGGAGCAGGTCGAAGGCTACGGACTTTTGAAGAACGCTCCGAATCCGAAGGGAGCAAAGGCTTTCATGGATTTCCTGATCAGCGAGGATGCACAGAACACTCTTCCGCTCACTCAGTGGATGTACCCGGTGAACTCTTCCGTCACTCTGCCCGAAAGCTATTCAGTTGCGGCACCCCTTCCGAAAAAGACTCTTGTTACGGACAGCAAGGCGACGAACGAGGTTGCTGAAAAAATCATGGAGCAGCTGAGTTCCTGGTAAAAACGTGGAAGCCACAGGAAATCGCAAGCTGATATTCACATTGCTCGCGGCATTCGGACTCCTTTGTTTTTTACTTTCCGCCGCAGCATTTCTCATCCCATATTTAAAGGCGGTCTCTCCTGCTTTTGAAGGAAACGGGGGAGGACCAATCCCGCAGATCCTACGCATAACGGCATACACATTTGAAGAAGCGATTCTCTCAACCGCACTCGCAGCCCTCATCGGAATTCCCGCAGCGTATTTTGTCTCCAAAAAAAGATTTTTCGGACGCAGCCTCTTGCGCTCCCTTGGTGCGGTTCCTCTCTGCATTCCCCCGCTGATTGTCGCACTTGCCTACATCTCAACTTTCGGCATGAACGGAATCTTCAACAGAATCCTCATGAAAATCTTTTCGCTGAAGGAAGCTCCCTTTCCATATTTGTATTCCTTCGCGGGAGTCGTCCTCACCCAGGGATTTTACAATTTCCCGCTCGTGATGATAAGCGTTACCGACAGATGGAGCACAGTGGATAAATCCCAGGAAAATGCCGCGCGTCTTTTGGGAGCCTCTTCACCAAGGATTTTTTTTACCATAACTCTCCGTCAGATTGCACCCGCCATAATCTCCGGCTGCATCCCTGTTTTCATTTTCTGTTTTTTTTCATTTATGATTGTCCTCCTTTTCGGCTCGGTCGGCGGAACAACACTGGAGCTTGCAATCTACCACGCGGGAAGAATCGAGCTGGATTTTCAGAAGGCCGCGTTTCTCTCCCTGCTTGAGACATTATCCGTTTTGATTTTGCTTTCGCTCTGGGAGTACGCCGGAAAAAAAAGCGAGCACAACGATTCCGTGAGCCTTGAAAAAAATTATGCCGTAAAAAATTTCTCACGCAAGGAATTCGTTTTTTTCATCATGCTGATTTTTTTAATCGCCGTGTTTTTCCTTCTTCCGCTTCTTTCGGTTTTTGTCTCATCCTTTGTCTCAAAAAAAGGTGCGCTTACCCTTGTCACATGGAAAAGTCTTTTTTCCGCACGTGGATTTTTTACTGCTCTCAGAAACACTTTGGTCTGTGCTTTTTTTACAGCCACGCTTTGTACCGCAACAGGATTTTTCTATTCATCGTTTTTAAGATTTTCTCCCCTCAGAAAAAATGTCCTCGCACGGCTTATTCCCATTCTTCCTGCCGCAGTCTCATCCGTCACAATCGGAATCGGAATGCGGGCTGCTTTTCCCCATGGCACTTTCCTCATGCTGATTGCATCCCAGACGGCTCTCTCATGGCCCTTTGCTTACAGGCAGATTCATCCCCATGTTTGCGCGGTTCCCGGAAATGTAATTGACAGCGCGAGACTTTTTTCAAGCAATCCCCTGGACGCAATTTTCAGGATTGTGCTTCCTTACTCAAGACGGGGAATCCTGAGCGCGTTCGGACTTTCCTTTGCCATAAGCTGCGGAGATGCGACTCTTCCCCTTGTGCTCGGAGTGCATGGGTTCGACACGCTCTCTCTTTTTACATACAGGCTTGCCGGTGCATACAGGTTCTCTCAGGCTTCGGCTTCGGGACTTCTTCTGGGAGTCTTGTGCTCGCTGGTTTTCGCATTGTCAAAAATCAATTTTAAAAATAGAAGAAAATCCTCGGATACCACCAGGGGGCATTTGGAATGAGTTTTTTTGAATGCAGGGAGATAAAAAGACGCTTCGGAAATTTTCTGCTCGACATTTCTTTTTCCGTTGACCGTGGAGATTTTTATTGCATCACCGGAAAATCTGGAAGCGGAAAATCAACTTTGCTCAGTGTGATTGCGGGACTCATCCCTCCGGCAAAATCAGATTCGGGCAGAATATTCCTTGGTGAAAGAGAGATAACGGATCTGCCGCCGGGAAAAAGGGAAATCGGGATGGTTTTCCAGCAGCCGTCGCTTTTTCTTAACATGAGCGTGCTTGACAATGTTGCATACGGGCTTGTGTGCCGCGGAATTAAAAAAAAGGATGCCCGGATTCAGGCGGAGGAATTCCTTGAGCCGTTCGGACTTTCCCATCTTCTGCATGAGTCTGCGGAGACCGTGAGCGGGGGAGAGGCACAGAGAATTGCACTTGCACGCACTCTGATTGTACGCCCCAAGCTGATTCTTCTTGATGAGCCGATGAGCGCGCTGGATGCCCCCCTCAGAAAAAAGATGGGCGAGGAAATCCTTTCGCTCAAAGAAAAATTTGACTTTACCGCCCTTATGGTGACTCACGACATTGATGAGGCTAAGCGGCTTTCCACCAAGGTCATGGTCATGGGGGAGGGAAGAAAAAAATGGGAAGGTCTCCCGCAGGATTTTGACGAGTCAAGACTTTTATAAAAAAAATCTTGCCGAAAAGACGGATTTTTATTATCTTATAGAAAAGGCGTTTTTAAAGCCGTTTTGAGATTGACAGGAGTTTATTGATGTCTGAGAATGTTAAAATCAGGAGCACCACCGTGGTGGCCGTGAAGAGAAACGGTCATGTGGCGATGGCCGGAGACGGTCAGGTAACGGCTGGAAATACGGTGGTCAAGGGTAATGCCCGGAAAGTGCGCAGGATATATGATGGAAAGGTTCTTACGGGATTCGCAGGTTCCGTTGCCGATGCCTTTACTCTTTTTGATAAATTTGAGGAAAAGCTCAAGGAATACAACGGTGATTTGACCCGTTCCGCTGTGGAGCTTGCAAAACTCTGGCGCACGGAAAGATCCATGAGCAAACTCGATGCCATGCTGCTCGTTGCCGACAAAAACAAAATCCTCCTTGTTTCAGGGGACGGAAATGTGATTGAGCCTGAGAATGACATAATCGCAATCGGTTCGGGCGGAAACTATGCTTATGCGGCGGCCCTTGCATATATGGAATCCAGCGAATACAGCGCAAAGGAAATCGCGGAAAAGTCGCTTGCCATTGCAGGTCAGATTTGCATTTACACCAACGACCACGTTACTGTAGAGGAGATATAATTTATTATGGAAGAAATTGCCACCCAGAATCCGGCCGGGGAAAAATCCGTGCAGAAGGGACCTGAAGGTCTCACCCCCCGCGAGATTGTTGCAAGGCTCGACAATTACATAATCGGACAGAACAAGGCCAAGCGTTTTGTCGCGGTCGCTTTGAGGAACAGGCAGAGAAGAATCAAGCTGCCAGAGGAAATCCGTGATGAGGTCGCACCCAAAAACATTCTGATGATAGGACCCACCGGTGTCGGAAAAACGGAGATTGCGCGTCGTCTTGCAAAACTCTGCGGCGCACCATTTTTGAAGGTTGAGGCCACAAAATACACCGAGGTCGGTTACGTGGGACGTGACGTTGAGAGCATGGTCCGTGATCTGATGGCAGTGGGCTACAACATGGTAAAGGCGGAGACTCAGGAGACCCTGCGTGCAAAAGCCGAGCCCATGGTTGAGGATGCGCTCCTTGATTTGCTGCTCCCGGGAAGTACGGGCAAAAAGAGCAAAAAGACCACGACTCCCGCAAAGCCCAACGTGCAGATTCTCGGAAACATTTTCGGTGAAAGCGCGCCGGTTCAGGGAAGCGTAATCAGGATAGATGTTCCAAAGGAAGGAATCCCTGTGGGAGACGCTGCGGATGAGCTTGAGAATGCTGCTGAGGACGATAAGGCGAAAAACGAGGAGCCGGTCATTGAGATGAGCGGAACCAGGGAAAAATTCCGCCAGATGCTCCGTGACGGAAAACTTGAGGACCGCATGGTGGACGTTGTGGTTCATCATCAGCCCAGGTTCGGAATGGAGATGCTGAGCGGAGGAAATCCAGCTGACTTTGAGGAAGGAATCGCCGGATTGCAGGAAATGTTCACCGGTGGACGCGTGCATAAAAAGAACGTGACGGTAAGGGAAGCAAGGCTCATTCTGATGGAGGAGACCCTTGACCGAATCACCGACAGCGACAAGGTTGCGGATGAGGCGAAGCGCCGTGTTGAGCAGAGCGGAATCATCTTCATCGACGAGATTGACAAGATTGCGACAAAGGGCGGTGAGGGCGACAGACAGGCAGTAAGCCGCGAGGGAGTTCAGAGGGACATCCTTCCGATCGTGGAGGGAAGCAACGTGAACACAAAATGGGGAGTCGTGAACACAACCCACATCCTTTTCATCGGTGCCGGTGCTTTCAGTGTCTCTGCTCCAAGTGATTTGATTCCTGAGCTGCAGGGTCGTTTCCCGCTTCGTGTCGAGCTTGAGGCTTTGAGCAAGGATGATTTCCGTCGCATTTTGACCGAGCCGAAAAACGCGCTCATCAAACAGTACGAGGCCCTTCTTAATACCGAGGGAGTCACATTGAAATTCAGCGATGACGCGGTGGACCGCATGGCCTTCATTGCCGAGGACGTAAACTCTCACGCGGAGAACATCGGTGCAAGACGACTTCACACGATTATGGAGACCGTGCTTGAGGACCTGAGTTTTTCCGCCGACGAGCATAGTGGAGAAACAATCGTGATCGACAGCGCTTATGTGGACGAAAGACTCAAGGGCGTAATGCAGAATCAGAATCTGGAAAGATACATTCTCTAGGCTGATATGGATAAGGAAACTCTGCGTCTAAGGGCTCACCACGGACTTTGCATCAGGTATTTTACGGGGCATGGCTACTCGGAGGATTTTGTGCAGAATATGTACTCGGTCATTGGTATGCTCAATGCCGGGTGCGATGTCCGTATTGTTTCGGGACCTGATGATTTGTGCGCCCACTGTCCCAATCTCGCGGATGGTCGGTGCACCAGCCAGGACAAGGTTCTGGATTATGACTCAAAGGTCCTCGCAGCCTGTTCCCTTTCGGAAGGAATGACAGTCAGCTGGAAAAAGTGGCAGTCCCTGGTGGATGAAAAAATCATGGCAGCGGGTCTCTTCGACAAAATCTGCGGCGACTGCCAGTGGAAGGATTTGTGCCATAAGGACTGATATGACCTCGGTTCGCTGAGGCTTTTAGGAAAAAGGCAGTAGAAACTTTTGTTAAAACAGGATATAATATATTCGTTATGTTGGCACACCCTTTTATAAAATGGGTTGGCGGGAAAAGCCAGCTCTTGGATGAAATAAGAACAAGGTATCCCAATCGCATTGAAAAATACTGCGAGCCGTTTGTTGGCGGTGGCGCAGTGTTGTTTGATGTTTTGCAATGGTAAAAGAGATGAATCAAAAAGAAGCCGTTATACAAACATTAGAGAAATTGGGCGGAATAGCAACACTTGGTCAATTAAATCAAGAGGTGTTCAAAATAAAGGATTGTGAGTGGAAAACAAAAACTCCATTTGCTTCCATTCGTCGAATTGTTCAGGAACACGAGGAAATATATAAAATAAAGCCTGGACTGTGGGCTTTGAAATCTCATAAAAAAGAATTGGAGCAACGAGGAATTATAGTTGAGACAGAGAAGAATAAGAACTCCAAGGAAGTAAAAGAGTTTAATCATTCTTATTATCAGGGATTACTTTTGACAATTGGAAATCTCCTCCATTATGGTACATTTGTACCAAATCAAGATAAAAATAAATTTTTTGCAAATGAAAAACTTGGGGATATGAGGACAATACAGAATATTCCAAATTATTCATTTGATAATTTTGTTTCAAGAAGTTCAACGATAGATGTGATTTGGTTTAATGAAAGAAATATGCCTGATTCTTTTTTTGAGGTTGAACATTCAACAGACATCCAAAATTCTCTGATGAAATTTTATGATTTACAAGATTTTTATACGCGCATGTTTATTGTTGCAGATGAACGACGGCATGAAGAATATAATAAGAAGTTAGATTATTCTTCTTTTGCAAAAATGAAAAATGATAAACGCGTAGAATTTCTTAGTTATGATGAATTAGAGCGGCAATATCGACAAACGATTGAATTGCAAAATATTCACACGCTTATAATCTGACTTCTTGATTTTTTTTCCAAATTGATCAATAGTTTTCTTATGAAGAGATATGAAGTAATAATAGAAGAAACCGTTGATGAAACTTTTTCATTTGAAGTTCCTGACAATGTTGACATTTATGAATATGTCAAAGCCAAATATTACAATGAAGAAATTGTACTTGAGCCAGGAGAGTGTCAATTTAGGCAAATGAAAATCTATGATTTATCTGACAACTCATGTACTGATTGGCAAGAATTTTAATTGGGGTGCTGCGGTATCTCCTCGCAGAAGAAGCAACGGAAAACCAAAGGTTTGAAGCTAGGGGAAGTTTCTCCCTTTTCTTTGGACGATAAAAAATTTGCGCACTATTATAATTATGAGCTTATGAAAGAAATCAACGGCGGAACTCAGATGCGTGATTTGTGGAGTCTACCTGCGATTGCGAAATGGGAAAAATCATGTGGAAAGCATCCCACACAAAAGCCATTGCCTTTGCTCGCTCGAATCATTTTGGCATCAACAAAAGAAAACGCATGGATATTGGATCCATTCACAGGAAGTTCCACGACGGGAATTGCCGCGAATTTACTGAACCGGAGATTTTTGGGATTGGAAAAAGAAAAAGAGTTCTTGGAAATCTCTAGAAAACGACGGGAAGAAATTGACGACATAAAAAAGAGATTTGAGTATCGGGAGAAAATATTCAAATATTCGGACAAACCTTTGAAAGAAATTCTGGAAGTACAAACAGAAGAACCTTATTTCGGAATCGATTTACCGATTGAGTAGGGCATAACAATAAGTTCGAAGTCAACAAAACCGTTGAGACGGCTTACAGTTATGCCTATTGATTCCTTGGCAACTCCTACTTTCTAAATCCTGATAATCCTTGAGTTCGTGAGGATGCAGTTTCCGGTGTCGGTAATCAGGACGTCGTTCTCAAGACGGCATCCACCGGTCTCTGCGTCGTAAAGTCCGGGCTCAAGTGTGATTATGTTGCCGGGGAGAAACACCTTGTCCTCCGAAGTCCTTGTGCTTATGAAAGGTGCCTCGTGGATTTCAAGACCGGTTCCGTGTCCGAGTCCGTGGGGCATGGATTTTCCCGCTTCGGCAAAAACGGCATCCGCTTTGTTCACCGCATCCCGGATTTTTTTACCCGGAGCATAGAGCGGTCGGCACTCATCAGCGGCTCTCTGAACGAGGGACAGAATCTCCTCCTGAGCTTTCGTCAAGGGGCCACGAGCAAGCGTAATGGTGCAGTCGCTCGCATATCCCTCATAGCAGACCCCGTAGTCTAAAATGGAAAGTCCCTTGCTTCCCCAGTCTCCACCGGTCCATCCCGGAAAAGCGTGGATCGCATAGCTTCTTGAAGGGCCAGCAGCAAGTGTGTCAAAACTGGTTCTCTCGCATCCCTGAATCCTGAGCTCCCTTTCAATGAAGAGAGCGACATCAGCTTCCGTAGTGAACTCACCGCTTCTCACTTTTTCTTCTATTATATCCGTCATTCTGGAAGTGATTGCGCAGGCTTTTCTCGTGCATGCAATTTCGTACTCATCTTTTTGCGCCCTGAAATCCACCACGGCGGAATGGACGGAATCCTCACGGCAAGAGACCTCAAGATTTTTGTTCTCTATGGCGTCGTTGTATTTTTTGAACTGAATGTGCGTGGTTGACGGAGGCAAATCTACGGTCGGAAAATCAAGATGGAAGCGCTTTAGAATTTCCTTTACCGCAGTAATCGCATCACGGTTGAACGATGTGTATGGAATCATCTCGGAAGCGTGTGCCTTTTTCGCCGCAAGATTTTCGTCCCAGGGTGAAAGCACCGATTTACCGTCCGCGGTAAGCACAAGAACAGCGTCGCTGGGATGGCCGGTGAGGTATCGGATCGAGCAGTCCCTTGAGTCCTCGCTGTCATGGAAAATGGCCGCGCCGATGGAATGTTCACGCATATAGGCAAAGACTTTCTCACGCCTCGCCTCATAAATGGATTTCAAATCCGCGTTATGAATCACATTGTCGAAATCTGCTCCGGTGTTCTCGTCAATCATCTTGTCTTCCTCCCGATTTTTCTTATGATTTTCTCGCTTATATTTTTTACCAGCGGATCCCGGGTCACAATCATCAGGGAAACTCCGACCGTGCCGAAAAGTATGGCCGTAATTGCGATGGGGAATCCCTGTGAGATGAGCCTGCCGTGTCCGCCGAAGATTCTGAGTATGTTGTTTTTAAGGAGCAGGACCGGAACCGATGCTATGACGGAAAACACAATCATGCGGAAAGTGTAGAGTGTTGTGTTACCGATTATGCTTCTTACGGCGACGTTCTGATTTTTCCTCAGGAAGATGAAAAGCATGAGCATGTTTGCCCCGGATGCGATTGTGAGCGCGAGTGCGATTCCCGGACCTCCCATGAACTTTGAGAGTATGATTGCAAGCAGCATGTTCACGGCGAAATTAATCAGTCCTGCGATCGTGGGGCTGAGTGTGTCCTGCTGCGCGTAGAATGCCGGAGCGACTATGCGGTTCAATGCGATGAAGTAGAGACCCACGATGTGACAGCGGAAAACCTGCACGGTCATCTCTATGGAATTTTCATCGAAGCGTCCTGTCTGGAAAAGAAGCGCGATTAGGCTCCTGTCCATGCAGAGTGAGTAGAACGTGACCGGAATTGCGATGAAAGCCATGATGCGGATGGACTGGATGAGCATCTGGTTGAATTTGTCCCACGCTTGTTTTTTCGCGAATCCCGTGAGGTCAGGGAGAATCACCGTTCCGATTGTCACCGCACAGATTCCCAGAATCAGTTCCTGGAGACGCAGTGAGTAGGAGAGACTTGAGTAGATTCCTTCCCCGGTGCGTGTCGCGAGTGCCGAGGAAACGATGTCGTTGAGCTGATACGCCGCCATGCCAAGGATTGTGGGGCCGATCAGAGAAAGGACTTTCCTTGTGCCGGGGTTCGAGAAGGATTTTCTGAGCGACGTGAGCCTGAGCGACCATTTGTTCTTAAGGACGAAGGGAACCTGGAACAGAGCCTGCACGCTTCCGCCGATGATTACGCCGGTTGCCATTGCCCTTGCCGGATTTTTCATGTGCGGGGCGAAAATGTAGGTCGCCGCAATCACTATGGCATTGAAAAGGATGGGCGTGAATCCCGAGGGTGAGAAAATCTTCATGCCGTTGAGTATGCCCTGCAGGAATGCCGCGATCGAGATGACTACCAGATAGGGGAACATGATTCTTGTCAGGACCGTGGCCTCAAGCATGGAGTCAACGTCGGCTTTTTTATAGTAGATTTTCAGAATCAGCGGAGTGAGGATGATTCCGACCGTTACGAACAGGACCGTCGCGAATGTGACTAGGGTAAAGGTCGCGCTTACGAAATCCTGAGCTTTTTTTTTGCCGTCCTGAGTCTTTATGTCCTCAAGATATCCCTTGAAGGTGGGGATGAATGCCACCGAGATTGAATTTTCCGCAAAAAGACGACGGAAAAGGTTGGGAATCTGGAATGCGACACCGAATGCGTCCGAGAGAGCCGTGGTTCCCAGAAATTTGGCTTGCGTCATCTGCCTGAGGAGTCCCAGAATCCGCGAAAAAAGCGTGAGGACGGAGAGCGAGAGTCCTTTTTTTACGAGGGATGACTTTTTCTTGGGCTTGTCGATCGGTTTTTCAATCTGATTGCTGTTTTCTTCCATAATATAATTCTTTCCTTAATTCAGTTAATATAGAATAAAATAGTTGCGAAATTAAATCAATCGGTATATAATATTTTTATCCGTATAAATTTGCAGAATGGGGTGATTTGGATGTCCGCGTCCGTAGAGAAAAATTTTTTGGGATTTCAAAAGTCTGGAAAAACGACGATTGTTCCTATTTCAATCAAGATTCTTACTGTTTTTGTCCTTCTCATATTGATTTCCTGTCTTACAACGAATTTCATCACACTGGTATTTACCCAGCGGCAGACAATCTCCCTTACGAACGAGCTTCTGGTCTATCAGCTTTCAGACCTTTACTCCAACGCGTCGAACCAGTTCCAAATCAGCATGTACTCACAGAACGAGGAGGATTCCCTGAACAGCGTGAAGAACGCCGCCAAGAGGGATTTTTCCAAGCCACACTCCATTGCAATCGGGCTTAAAAGCGACGGGGACATGCTTTTTATAGTGCAGCAGGACAAGGTGGATCCCTGGGATGCGTTTACCGACACCGAGGCTCTTGGAAAACTGAACGAGTCTTACAAAAATGCCGTTGCGGAGGGAAATCCTGAGCGTGTGGAGGGCTCTATAATCTTCAAATCCCCGGCCGGTGAGGAATACATGGGGGTGTACAAGTACCATGAGGACTGGAACTGCTTCCTTATCCGCGCGGAGATGAGGTCCGACACGAGGGGCGAGCTGTACCGGATTTATCTGAAAATCATCGGAATCATTTTGATTCTGACGATTGGATTTGTTTTCGTGGGTATTTCCGTGCTCAAGCTTCTTTTCAGCAGCATCAGGACCTTTACCAATGATGTTTACGAGCTTCACAAAAATCAGCAGCTTGAGAAACTGGGCGACTCAACTCAGGTCACTGCCCCGATCGACATAAGCGGTGCCTCAAACGACGACATCACCTATCTTGCGGCGAACTTCAACAGCCTTTACATGAATACGGCGAACCTCCGCAATATCTTCCAGAAATTCGTGTCCAAGAATGTTGTGGACCAGGCTTACAACGACAGGCGAGTGGAGCTCAAGGGAGAGCAGAGACAACTCACGATTCTTTTTACCGACATAAAGAATTTCACCAACCGCACTGAGGTTTTGGGAAATGAGATCATCCGTTTGCTCAACATCCACTACAATTCCATAATCGGAATCATTCAGCCGGACGAGGACAGGGGCGAGAACAGATCCAAGGCATTTATCGGCTCTCTGATCGGAGACGCGGTTCTGGGTGTTTTCGGAATCAACGGAAGCAAGGACGATGTGGATCCCCAGAAGTCGGTTGACGCTGTTTCATGCGCATGGAAGATGACCCGAAAGACAAAGCTTTTCCGCCAGAAGATGGACGAGCGAAAAAAGGAGCTTGAGAACATAGGTCGCTTTAACGCGCAGGCAAGGCAGGTTTATGAGGCGGTCAAGATAGACATTGGCGTGGGAATTGACGGCGGAGAGGTGTTCTACGGAAACATCGGATCCAACCGCTACATGGCGAACACGGTAATCGGAGACAACGTTAACTCGGCATCCCGCATTGAGGGACTCACGAGGTTCTACAAGGTTCCGATTCTGGTCAGCTCCTATGTGCGCGACGAAGTGATGAAGGTTCCGGCAGCGGCGGAGAGATACAAATTTTATGAGGTAGACACCGTGCAGGTTAAGGGAAAGCAGGTTGGAAAGAAGATTTATTTCCCGCTTGACACCATGCAGGAAGACGAGGATTATGCGAGGGAGTTCACCGAGGAAAAATTCGAGATTTTCGAGGAAGGTCTCAAGGCATATTACGACGGTGACTGGAAGACTGCCCGCAGCAAATGGAAAAAATGCGACATGACGGTAGCCCAGGTTTTCCTTGACCGCATTGGACTGAAGAACGCACCGGCCGGATGGAGTGGAATATGGATAATGTCAACGAAATAGATTTGTTTCAAAAAAATGAGCCGTCCCTGGGTTTTGAGCCGAGAAGAAGGGATGTGTCCAGCAGCATTCAGGATTTTCTTGAGCTTGAGTCACGGAATCTTCCGACCGAGGTTTCCGGGGCTGATTATGATTTGGAGCGCGCCTATGATGCGACCGTGCGGAACCGATGGAAAAATTTCCTCCCCGTGTTTCTTTGGATGCTCGCGTCCTTTGTGTTCGTCCTTCTGATTTCAGTGACCATAGTTACAATCGTCAACAAGCAGAACTCAAACATCCCCGTGGAAGTCCAGCATTTTGACTCACTGAATCTGCGCAATCTTTTGGATTTGGTCGGTAAGACTCAGGCACAGATTGACGAGGAGTCGGCGAAGAAAAACAATCTGGAGCTGGAGAGACAGAACATTGTGGATCTTGCGGAGGCGGAGAAAAAATCTGCGCTGGAGACCCTGGATTCCATGAACATCAGCAAGTCGGAGAAAACAAGCCGAAGAGCGGAGATTGATGAGAAATATAATGAGCGCATGTCCGAGGTGAAGGAAATAGACGGTGAGATTGCGAAGTCCGAAAAGCAGATTCAGTTCCTGCAGAGACAGCTCGCCGAGTATGACACCGTAAAAGTTGAGCAGGCAAGAAAACAGCAGGCTCTTTTGGACAGCGAAAAACAGCTCCGTCAGATTGAGAAAAAGCAGCTCACCGATGACTACGAGGGAAAGCTTTCATCCCTGCGCACCGAGATGGAGGAGATGCAGGAAGCTGATTTGAAGAGGCAGGAGGAAGCTGTCAATTATGTGATCAATCAGTACGACCCGACCTTCGCGACCGATTTCCGCCTTAAGGATTTGCTTTCAAAATATGCGAACCGTGCGGTAATCTACACGGGCTCTACCTCCGCTCTTTCTTTGGACGCGTCCGAGAGATTCCAGGATGCATTGAAAAATCAGAAGTCTTACTACAGCGACATGGATTCGCTTCTGCAGCGTTTCAGCAGGATTCCACAGAAAAATGCGATTCCCAAACTTGCCTCATCCATGCAGAGAATGGCGAATTCTGCGGGAAACGAATTTGCGGAGGCTGCGGTTGCCGAGGTAAACGGACTTCTGAGCCAAAAAGCCGAGCTTGAAAACAGCGTTACGACTCTGACCGAAGAAAAGGATGCCGCCGTGAGTGAAAGGGACAGTCTTGCGGGTGAGCGTGATTCCCTTATTTCCGAGCGGGATGAAATCATCAAAAACCGTGATGAGCTGAAGGCCGCGAATGACGAGCTTTCCCTGTTCAAGGCGAATGTCGCGGAGGAGACCGGCAAAATCAGTGCGGAGCTTGCGTCGGTTTCTGCGGAAAAAGAGGCTCTTTTGGCGGAGAAAAATTCCCTCGTGGCAGAGCGTGACTCCCTCATTTCTGAACGCAACTCATGGGGCGGCAATGAAGAGATTGTTGCGGCAAGGGACAAGGCCGTTGCAGATTTGAGCACGGTGACCCAGGAGAAGGACAGGCTTGCGAGCGAGAATGAAAAACTTGCGAAAGAAAAAAACGAGCTGAATGAAAAATATAAGAAACTTCTTAGCGAAAGGGAGTCCTCTTCACAGTCATCCCAGAGCTCACAGACTTCCTCATCCCAATCTGCGTCCTCAAGTTCTGCGAGCGACAAGGAAGTGGCGGCTTTGGAAAAGGAAAACAGGAGCCTGAAATCCACGAACGAAAGTCTTTCGGCAAAAAACGGACAGTATTCTGCTTTGCTCCAGTCACTCTGCACGAAGAACGGAACCCTGACGCACGGATTTGTCGTTACGGTGAAAAACAACAAGCGAGTTCAAATCTACGTGGAAAATTCTGCTTTCAAAAAATATGCCCCCATCGCAACCTCGGGAGAACTTGTGCCGATTGCCATATTGCATGACGGAAAAATCATCGCGTATGGAAAGCTTGCCGTTGACGGGGAAACCACCTACATGATAAAAGGCGGTGAGTCGGATCAGGCGGCGGTTGCGGCTGTGGTAAAATTCGATGGAACTAATGCCTACAACCAGATTTCCGCCGGTGATGAGATCCGGATAATGAAATAGTGGGGAAGGTTCTGATTAATCTCCCTGCTCCACGAAAATGAATCCGCGGTAGGGACTCTTGACTGAGTACCAGCGTCCGTATGCTTCGTCAATCGTGCTGTAGATGTCGGTGTATCCGTCTACAGAGATGGAGTACTCTTCGTCATCGTCCGGCATGGTCGCGTCGTTGTATTTTGTGCCGAGGACTGAATACGCTGGATCCGGCGCTTCGTAGATGCGTACCTCGGGATCATTCTGTGCCGGGTATCGGATTGCCCTCTGCTCGTTTTCCGGGAAATTGCTGTAGGAGCCTCTGATTCCGGGAAGCGGATCCATGTAGGTTCCGAAAATCTCCGCCTCAAGAGGATATGTGATGCGGTACATCTTTGCAGTTCTTCCTTCCTGCTGCACGCTCGTCTTTGAGACAGATTCCGCATAAACAATCCTTCCGCCCCTGAGACCGTTTTCTGAACGCGGGAAATCGGAGGAGAGTCTGAACCAGTTTTCATCCTCAAGCTGCTCGTAAACAATCTCGCTCGATGCGTTGAGCCTGTTGAAGGTTCCTGTCTGCAGAAGAAGATTGTAGCCCGGAAGCCAGAATGTCTCGCCGTTTCTCTTTGCCTCAAACCAGAACGATGATTTTCCGTCGTAGTCAACCTTGTCGGGGGTTCTGCTGATAATCTGAACCTGCGCTCTCTGGGGAAGCCTTTCCTCGGTTGTCTTGTATGATCCGGGCTCCACGAATTCCTCAGTGTTGTATCTGATGAGGGCTATGTTCGCGGCTTTCTGCTCCTGTGCCGTCGGGAAAATGAACATCTGTGTTCCCGCCATTCCGATTTTCTTTCCCTCGCTGAATTCAAACGCACCAAGCTCGGTGTTGACCCTGAGAGTCGGAAGATTTTTCGGAATGATTACGAACTGACTTATCTCGTTGGACTCAGCATCCGCAATCACGAAAAGATCGGGGCTTTCTTCGTTGCCGGGAATCCTGCGTCCCTTTACGGAGCCGAGAGTCAGAATTGTGTCGTATGTTTTGTTGTGCTTGTTCTTGTCCGCGGAAATGAAGAGTGCCTTCTCGTCTTTCTTCAAAAGATCAACCCACGGAATGTCGCCCGCATCCTCGGAAAGAGAGAGTCCTTCGCCAATGCTCTCCATGTCAAATCTCTGGATGTGGCGGTAAGTCTCAATGTTGATTTCCTGTGGTTTCTCGTAGACTCCGTTCTCCGCCTCCGAATTGTCAATCGGTCCCTCGTCCGCCCAAGGATTCAAAAGCTCCTCCCAAGAAAGCTCCTCGTCCTCAAGACTGTCATCAACCACATTCGCGGTCTCCTGATTTGTGTCTCCGACCATCATTATGGAGGATTCAATCGGGGTTCCTACAAATTCCACCTTCTGCTTTTTGCATGACCCAAGAGATGTCGCAATCATTGCAAGTGCGGCAACAAAAATAACGCTTTTCTTCATGCCGCTATTATACGAGTTTTTTTTGATTGATTCAATACCCGCCATTTCGATGGAATTGTTTTCGCTTTTCTATAGATTTTTTTCAAAAAAAGTATTATATTATAGAAGAAAATTTTATAGTTCAAGATGAGGTTTTAAAATGGCGAATAAAACAACTCCCATTACATTGTTGTGCGGTTATCTTGGAGCCGGAAAAACGACTCTGCTGAATCAGGTGCTTACCAACCAGAAAGGTTACAAGGTCGCGGTCATTGTGAACGACATCGGCGAGGTGAACGTGGATGCCAAGCTGATTGCCGACGGTGCGAAAATTACCGACACATCCAGCATTGTGCCTCTGACCAACGGATGCATCTGCTGCACGCTCAAGACGGAGATGGCGCAGAACATTGAGAATCTGATTAAGTCAAAGAAATTCGATTATATTATGATTGAGGCCTCTGGTGTCTGTGAGCCCATGCCGATTGCCCAGGAGCTGGAGCTTGTTAAGAACGGACATCTGGACAATGTGGTGGGTGTGGTTGATGCCGCTCGCCTTGTGGATGAATTTGCCGGTGGAGACGCATTGCTCAAGGAGGACCGCGGGGAGGAGGATATTGAGTCCCTTTTGGTCCAGCAGATTGAGTTCTGCTCCACGCTCGTAATCAACAAAAAGGATTTGGTCACGGAGGAGCAGTTCAAGAAGGTGCGCAAGGTGATTGAGGTCCTGCACCCCGGAGTGAAGCTGATTGAGACGGATCACGGCAAGGTTGATGTTGGAGAGATTCTCGCGACCGGCAGCTTTGACTTTGAGTCAGTCTATGCGAGCGCGGGATGGTGCAAGAAACTCGCTGAGGATGAGACCGAGGAAGATGACGACGATGATGATGAGCATGGACACCATGATCACGAACATCACCATGAACACGAACACGAGCATGAGCACCACCATGACGACGACGATGATGAACATGAGCACCACCACGGACACGAGCATGAGCATCATGAGCATGAGCATCACCACCATGAGCACAGGCACGAGGGTGAGTCCGAGGATGAGTACGGAATAGGAACCTTCATTTATTACAGGAGAAAGCCGTTCGACCGTGAGAAGCTGGATAACTTCGCCGACAAGTGGCCCAGGAACATCATCCGCTGCAAGGGACTCATGTGGTTTGCCGATGAGCCTGACATGGCATGGGTGTTCGAAACTTCTGGACGGCAGATTCAGGCGGGATACAGCGGTCAGTGGATTGCAGCCGCTCCCAAGGCAGAGAGGGAAAGAATCCTCCGCGAGAATCCGAAGATGAAGGACGAATGGGATGATAAAGTCGGCGACCGCATGATTAAACTCTGCGTAATCGGACAGAAGCTTGACAAAAAGGCTATCTCTGCGGCTCTTGACGCATGTCTTGCGGACTGAACGGTGGAAGCGATGGAAAATCAGATTTCTCCAGAATTCGAACAGATAAAAGAATATATTGAGTCGCATGTTTCCGATATGGTTGAGCTTGAGGGACTCTTGACTTCCATTCCCGCTCTTGCACCTGAAAACGGCGGAGACGGGGAGAGCAAAAAGGCCGCCATGCTTGAGGGCTGGCTTAAGAACCACGGCATAAAGGACATCGTGCATTATGACGCTCCCGATTCTCGTGTCTCTTCCGGGGTAAGGCCGAATCTTGTGGCGACAATTCCCGGCGCGAGGGATGACTACAACATCTGGGTTTGTGCCCATCTGGATGTGGTTCCCGTGGGTGAGCCGTCGCTTTGGAAAACGGATCCCTGGAAGGTGGTTGAGAAGGACGGAAAGATTTTCGGTCGCGGCGTGGAGGACAATCAGCAGGGACTTGTGAGCGGTGTCCTTGCGACTCTTGCTTTTGTCCGTCAGCACATAATCCCGGAGCATACGATCAAGCTGCTTTTCATGGCGGATGAGGAAGTCGGCTCCAAGTACGGAATGAACTTTTTGATTCAGAATCACCTTGACATTTTCGGAAAGGACGACCGCATCCTGATTCCCGACGGAGGAGATCCCAAGGGAGAGACCATAGAGATTGCGGAAAAGAACATAGCATGGTTCCGCTTCCACACCATCGGAAAACAGTCCCACGGCTCAAGACCTGATTTGGGAAGAAACGCCAAGCTTGCCGCCGCTGATCTTGCCCTCAGGGTAAATGACATGGAGAATTTCTTCAACGGACGCAACGAGCTTTTTGACCCTCCCACGTCCACTTTCCAGCCCACGATGCAGATGCAGAATGTCGGCGGAATCAACATAATTCCGGGAGATGATGTTTTCTGCGCTGACTGCCGCGTGAATCCAGAGTATTCCCTTGATGTTGTTCGCGAAGAGCTTAAGAAACGTGTCAGGGCGGTGGAGGAAAAATACGGCGTTAAGATTGAGGTGAGCGAGGCACAGGCGGAGGAGTCCAAGGCAACGGCAAAGGATGCCCCCGTGGTAAAGGAACTCGCTGCTGCAATCAAGGCGGTGCATGGTCTTGAGGCAAGGACGGTTGGAATTGGTGGAGGAACTGTGGCCGCGGGTCTCAGAAATCTGGGATATCCCTGCGTGGTCTGGTCAACGATGGACGAGGTGTGCCATCAGCCGAACGAATATGCCGTGGTTCAGAACATCGCGAAGGATGCCTTGACCATCGCCTATATGTGTGCGAATTAAATTGTAATAAATTAACAAAATTTTAAGGAAATAGAGATGAAATTAACCTGTGGTATTGTCGGACTTCCGAACGTGGGAAAGTCCACTATTTTCAGCGCGTTGACAAAGGCTCCTGCGTCTGCGGAAAATTATCCATTCTGTACGATTGACCCGAACGTGGGTGTGGTCGATCTGCCCGATGAGCGCCTTGATTTTATGGCCTCCGTGTTTCAGCCCAAAAAGAAGATTCCCGCCAGCGTGGATTTTGTGGACATTGCGGGGCTCATTAAGGGTGCGAGCAAAGGCGAGGGATTGGGAAACCAGTTTCTTGCGAACATCCGTGAGACTACGGTAATCGCTCATGTGGTCCGCTGCTTTGACGACCCGGACATCCAGCATGTGCGTGATGACGCGAAGACCGACGCTCCGATTGACCCCGAGAGCGACATCCTGACGATTGACTTTGAGCTTGCGCAGGCTGACTTGGACACAATCAATAAGAGACAGGAAAAAATCACCAAGCAGATCCGTGCGTTGGGAAAGGAAGAGGAGAAAAAATTCGCCCATTATACGACTGCGGTTGCAAAAATCAAGCCGCTTCTGACTGACGGAAAGTGCGCTCGCATGGCAGATCTCACCGACGAGGAGAGGGAAGCCGTTTATGACCTGCACCTTCTGACAATCAAGCCCCAGGTTTACGTGTGCAACATTGACGAGGACACGATTGCATCCGGCACAAACAAATATGTCGAGGTCGTGAAGAAGATTGCGGCGGAACAGAAATCCGAGGTAATCTGCATCTGTGGAAAATTTGAGGCCGAGCTTTCGGATCTGGAGAGCGCGGAGGACAAGAAGGAGTTCATGGACAGCGTGGGACTCAAGGAAAGCGGTCTGACGGTTCTTTCACGCACGGTCTATCACCTGATGGGACTCAGGACTTTCTTTACCGGAGGACCCGATGAGTGCCGTGCATGGACAATCCACGCGGGGGATAAGGCTCCACAGGCTGCGGGCGTAATCCACACGGACTTTGAGAAGGGATTCATCAAGGCGGAGGCTTACACGGTGGATGACCTGAGGCAGTACGGCACCGAGGCAAAAATCAAGGAGGCCGGAAAGTACAGGCAGGAAGGAAAGGACTACGTTGTTCAGGACGGAGACGTGCTTTTCTTCAAATTCAACGTGACGAAATAAGAGCGTGGGATTAGAATCTGCTTGAATTGGATGGGGAGTATTGAATGCTCCCCTTTTTTATTTTCAGGATTGATCAGAACCAGGGGGCGTTCAAGTCCAGCATTTTCATAATCACTCCCATGTAGTTTATGAACTCCGGGTAGCCGAAAAGGTGCAGCAGATAATACAGCAGGAACATCGCGACCAGTGAGACTATGATTTTGAAACCGACGCTGAACCATTCAAGTCCGAGTGAGAGCTGCATCAAAATGTAGATTCCGAGGCTCAGGACCACATAAATGAAGAAATGGTTCGGGACCAGAAGCAGAAGAGGAACTGAGAGGGCGAGCAGGCCAAGGGGAAGCGCTTTTTTTGTCCCCTTCGAGCAAGTGCAGATGACGAAAATTTTTAAGCCTAAATAAATAATCAACAGCAGGGCGAAAATATAGTTCCGGCGGTACATGATGGAGTCAACCTGGTTTCCCTGCCAGTCCATCGCTATGACTTTTTCCCTTGTTACGGAATCGAACTTGAGGAGCAGACTGCCGATGTTCGCAAAGAAATTGCTGAATGCGTTGGCCGCTTTTCCCGCGCTCTTGAACAGAAGCATGGGTTTCAGTCCTATGATGATTGCCGCCCACAGGAAAAGTCCAGAGATGATGTCGAGCGCATAACGCACGGCGTTCCTGTAGATTTCTTCGGGCGTGGTTCTTTTCTTTGTCCTGGACGAAAAGTATGCGTTTATGTCCTGGATTTCGCCGTTGGATGAAAAATACTCCCTTTCCTCATTCTCTTCTTCGCTTTCTTTCTCATTCTTCGGCTTTTTGTAGCCCTTTGGGATGCTCGCGAAAAAGTCAAGGAATGCTTCCGCCGTAAAAGTGAGTGAGTCAAGCGGAGTCTGCGAGAGATATTCGTAAGGGAAGTTGCCCCTCGCCGCGTAATCAATGAAAATGCGTCTCAAAATCCTTGACTCATTGTAGTCCAGCGAATTTATAGATATGCGGATTTTTCCAATGGATGTCGTGAGCTGAAGGTACTCGGGTTTTCTGGCGCTTTCGTCAATGTAAAGGGATGCCGACTGCTCTTCCTTTTTGTACAGAATCTCGCTCTGGATGTCGGTAACATTGCGCTGGAGGATCTTTGCGGGCAGGGTGACTTCGCTTTTCTTTCCGTCTTTTTCAAGCTCCGTCGCCATGTTCCAGTACAGTCCGTGGTCGGTGAAAACGAATCCGGTGCGTTTCAGTCCCGTCCAAATTCCGCAGATCAGGAATTCGTCGTCGCCTATGTTGAACGCCTTTCTTATGAGAAAATCACTTCGGTCTGTAAAAGATGATTGAATGCGCATTTTTCCCCACCTCTAGAATTTATCGGAAAAAAATGATGCAAGGGCAAGAGAAAAAAACGACCCGCAAATCATCTGATCCGCAGGCCGTCTTGTTCCATTAGAAAAGTTTTCGTAGTCCGATGGAGAATTTGTTGTAGAAATCATCATCGCTGCCTATGTACCATGTGTATGCCGTGGAAATGCTCAGGTTCCGTGAGGGCGTGAGATATTCAAGCGAAACTCCGCTTCCAATGACCGGATCATTGAAAATCAGACCTGCCTCGCCGTAAGCTGCCATGCGGAAATTCTTGCCGATGTTCCAGTTGAATCCAAGCACTCCGGTAAGGACGAAGGGTGAGTCCTCGTAAAAATCCGTGCTGTATGCGGAATCCCACTCAACGCGGAAATAATTCTTGGAGATTTCGCCCTCTTCCTCTCCGCTTTCAGAACCTTCCGATGTGTGTCCGTCGGCTCTGTTGTTGAAAAGCTGATGGTCCTCCCTGAAGAATACCGCCTCCAGATTCAGACCGCCGTAAAAGTGATTCGTGAATCCGTAAGTGAGTGAATAGCCCAGGGTTGAGAATGACTCGTCCTTTCCATTATAAAAACTGATTGTTCCGGGCAGACAGTAGAGCAGGGCCGAGTATGTGTCCATTTTGTCGTTCGTGCTCAGCTCAACTTTTTTTGTCTTGCACTCCGCTTCCTTCTCGGACTTCGGTGAGTCATGGAATCCGACCGGCACTCTTTCACCGGAGAGTCTTTCCCTGTCATTTCTCACGGATTTTCTGTCCTGCTGCGGCAATACCAAATCCACGGTAAGAGGTACCTCGGAGAAATAATTTCCGGTTTCGTTGCAGCTGAGTGCCTTGACCGTTCTTCCTGTCAATATGTTCGTAAACTCCACGCGGGAGATTCTGACGGTGTAGCTGCTTGAGTCGGGGCTTGGTTCCGCCGTGTAGCTGAGGGTTCCTTCAATGAAGTTTTTGCCCTTGCTGAAAAGTCCCTCGAAAACATCCACCGTGTCCAGATACAGATTGTATGACTTGAGGCGGCTGTCGTAGTCGGGTGTGAATGGGGTCGGTGCCCTCGGAACCGGTTTTGCCGTAATCTCCGTGTAGAGCAGGTAACCGGTGCTTTGGTACAGAGTCTGTGAGCCGATTTGGAATGAAAGCGTGTACGGCCATCCCTCGCGGCCTTCCGTGCCGTTGAATTTTCCCATGCGGAGGCTGAGAATCGGATCCCTGAGCGAGCTGAGCGTGTAGGTCTTGCCCCTCATGCCCAAAAGCTTTTCTCCCAGATTCTGCTTCAATATGGACTCGGCTTCCGTGGTGAGTGTGTTTCCGCACTCGTTCGCCGTCTGTACCGGAGATGGACTGAGCAGCGCGTAGAGATAGGCCTTGAGGCTTTCGGTGTCCTCGATCGGACTGTAGTTTTCCTTTAGCGCCGATGTCTTTGATGTGATGTCGGAGCTGATGTTCTCTATTGTTTTCTCAACACGCAGAGGCACTTCCGTTGTGTGTTCGGATGAAAAAATCATGTCCCGGGAAATGCCCTGTGCAAAAACTCCTGCCGGAATCAAAGAAAATGTGAAGAGAACCGGCAGCAATAATTTTACTTTTTTCATATACACTCTCCTCGTTTATCTACTTAGAAAGTCTGCTCGAAACCGATTGAGAATTTATTGTAGAATTTTTCAGATTCGGTTGTCAGCGCAGTATATCCGATAAAGAGTCCTGATTCTGTGCTCGGGTTCAGGATTTCCAGAGAGATACCCGCTCCGACGCAAATCTCGCCGAACATGAGTCCTCCCTCTCCGAAGATGTCAAGTCTTGCGTTTTTTGACAGATTGAAGTTTGTTCCGATCGTTCCCGTGAACACCAGCGGATTTCCCTCGTCAAAGAATGCGATGGAGTCGCTGTCTCCGTTATATGGCTTTGATTTTGTGGTGTCAAGTCCGAGGATGGCTGTCTCAATCTTGAATCCTGCATAGAAATGATTCAAAATGGAGAAGTCAAGCGCGTATCCTGCGGTCATGGTCACTTTGCCGTCTCTGGTGTAGAAGTTGTATGTTCCGGGCAGGAAGTAGAGTACCGCCGCGTATGTGGATTTTCCGCCGTCAAGTACAGACGGAACGTTCGTTACCTTCTTCTTGGGCTTGCTCTTTTCCTCGGGCTTTGCAGCGTCAGGATTTTTTGTCCTGATTGACGGTCCGAGTGATTGCGACGAAGATGAACTTTCATCCTGATTTTTTGCCCCCGCCTGGATCGTGATGCGGATTGCGGGCTTCTTTTCCGGCTCAGTCTCTGTAATCTTCTTTTCATCTTCCCTTGCTACAGGCTGTTTCTCAACTGTTTTTTCTTCCTGAGCGAAGGGATTGAAGACATCCGAGTCGTCCATGTTACTGTCTCTTGCGGGAGCGGGATCAGGCCTCAGCTCCGGTGTGACAATCTGCGGGACTTCGGGAACAGGTGCGGGTGCGGGGATTTCCTTGTCGGAAACTGTGCCGGCGAATTCCACAGCGATCTCTGGCTGAGGTCTGTATGTGAAGGTGTCTGTCTTGTTGAGAGTCTTGAATGTCTTTCCCGTGAGCACATTGTTGAATTTCAGCGATGAAGCGTGGAATTTGTATTCAAGCGCATTTGATGACGGCGTTACGGTATAGCTCAGGACCGCCTCAACAAAAGAGTTGCTCTTGAGAAGCGCGTCGAAGATGTCAACCGCGTCAAGATAGGTGCTGTATTCGTTGTTTTTTGCCTCGTAGTTGCTGTCACCGATTTTTGCTGGCGAGGGAACTGATTTTCCGGAAATCTCGCTGTAGAGGAGGAGTCCGGTATACTCAAGAACCTTGTTGCCGTTTGCCGTGAAGGTCGCCCTGTATGGCCATCCCTCGGAGCCTGTTTTGCCCGAGAAAGATCCGAATGTGAGTGTGAGTCCCTCGTTGGACATGCTGCTTGCCTCAAACTTGCTTATGCTGAGGACTTCGAGCAGCTCCTTGATTTTGCCCTTGATTGACTCAGTTTTGGGACCGCTTCTTTTTTCGACGGCTGTTTTTTCCTCGTTGAAAAGATCCTCGTACTTCTTGCGGATTGCCTCAACGTCGTTCTCAATGCTCTTGCGTCCGTTCGCGTTCAGTGTAAGTCCGTCTCCGTCCAGCTCGGCTATTCGTGCCTGGCGTGACATGCGGGTGGAGATTTCCGCCTCCATATCGCCCTCGTACTTGTTTGTCGAAAGCTCATCGCTCTGTGCCTGAATCTCCTGCAAAGCTCCCTTCAAGTACTCAATGTCTTCTATATAAGTGGGGGCTGAGCGGATTTCAGACCTGGCCTGCTGTATCTCCGCCTTTTTCTGCGTTATGGTCTCGTCGAATTTGCTTATGGATCTCTGGATTTTTGTGGACGGCTCCGAGGCCGTGACTCTTTCGTCGCGGAAAAGATCCTCGGATGTGAGTTCCGAATAATCTTCTGCGCTCAGTGTCATTGTCAATGAAAATGCCAGTAAAATCAGGGCTAACTTTCTCATAATACACCTCTGTCCTTTTTGGACCTTTGAATGTGATGGTATAAAACATCAGCGGTGCGTGATCGCCGTGTTCCATAAAAACCACTGTAGATAAAAACACCTTCTAGGCCTGCTTGGTTACATGTCTCAGAAATTCACCTTGCGGGCAGAATTCCCAGTTTAAGCTGAAAACCCTATTTAAATTATAATACACTTGTGGCCAAAAATCAAGTTAAAAGGAAAAAATATACCTGCCCAAGAAACTCTGACACCGTTGTGGTTGAGGATTCTGCCATCAACTCCTACGACGGATACAAAGTTGAGGTTAAGATTCTTGAAAAGAAACCAATGACCTATCGCGAAGCCTGCGAGGAAATTAGAAAACTGCGCGGAACTGGCATTTGGGAAGGCAATCTGGACGAGATGCGGGAGTGCAGGGGATGAATTGCTCCGATGTGGAGCAAAATTTCACCACCCCCGGCACCCACGGACTGCGGGGCAAGGGATGGTGTGGGTGAAAAGGCTTTCTGTTAATTAATGATCGAAATTTTCACGGATGGTTTCGCTATGTTCAAGGATATCATATTTTCCCGCGTACATTTGTACTTCAACACCAAAACCGCTGCTTGGAATAAAATTCTTAAGTTCCTGAGTACATTGCGTTGTACCTTTCGAAATAGTTACAGTGTTGCTTTCCCAACCAGTTTTTCCGTTTTTCTTATTAGCATACCATTGGAAATAAACATAGCAATAGTCATAGTCTCCGATAGGCTCATCCCACTCAACAGTGATTTTCGGAGTAGAGCCTGACGTGAAGCTCTTTTCTCTGAGGTTCCTTGGAGGCTTTATGCAATCCAATGTAGAACACGATTTATAAACCTCGGCTGTGTTACCGTTATAATCCTCGAAATATAGCATGAAGTCATATGTTGTACCAGACAGTAGGTCTGTAACAGTTTTTTCTGTTTCTGACGGTCCAGCGATGACAGAATTTGAATAGGATGAGTCTGTATTCTTCTTGTATTTTATCGTAGTTCGCTTTAAATCGTTGGACACATACGCACTTTTACCTGTGTCATATTTCCAACTGAAATCCACTTTAATATCGGTAATGCCTGTGCTCTTAGGGTCGTCAACATGGGGAGCCTGTGTATCAATGTTAAAATAAAATTTATTTCCGTTGGAGGGATATACAGTTGAATTGCCGCTCTTGTCCTTGAATTCGAACGTGAGGGCGTACACACCGTCCTCAAGGTTCATGTCGGAGAAATCAAGGGTCTTGTTGCACTCCGCGTTCTCTCCCATTACACTCTGGTAGCTCAAGGATTTGGATGGGTATTCCTTCGACGTTGTTGTTGTCCATCCTGGGTACACTCGGGTGTTACTATTGTCTACTACGCACTGGTCATAAGTGCCGACCTTCTGGAAATTTACAAGGAAACTGTCGGCGGGACCGCTTCCTGTATCCTTCACTTTGCAATTTATGCTCAGCTTCTTGATGTTGGCGTATGGAATGGAGGATGAGGCCCATGGTGATGTGGGGACAGCTGAGAGCGCGGTAAGGGTTGTTGTCCCGGTGGAAGTCACCAGCTTGACCTCGTTGCTCACCACTCCCGGGCTGGTTTTGTCCTCTGAGTTCGTGACCTGATAAATCCATTTTTTTCCGGCCGTCATGCATACAGGCTTGTCATCAACCTTATAGAAGAATCCTCTTTCAAGACTGACGAGAACCTGTGTCCATGGGGGAAGCAGTGCGTTGCCGTCGCTCTTTTTCACGGAGATCGAAAGCCTATGAGGATTTTCAAACATTGGTGCGGAAAAATAGTCGTTCAGGTTCTCCCCGGTTTCGTTGTTTGTTATTGAGATGTTCTTGAAAAAAGTTAATGTTTCCCCGTCTTTTACCTTTTGGTAGCCGTAGTATCTTTGCTGTCCGTTGGCATTTACAGGCGGCAAAAGGCTCACCCCGTAGGTATTCTCCAGCTTCCCGACCTCACCATCCGTGAAGTAGATTGAGTCCTCATTCAGGTCGTAGTCGAAAATCACCTGTATGGCAGAGTCCTTGTTCACTCCGTTCGTCTCAAAAAGCGGCGTGTAGGAAAGAATCTGGGGACGCTCGACAATCACCGGCTCAAGGCTGAGTCTCATGTCTCCGTCGGGTGCTTTTTTAAATGTACATTCTGTCTCTGAATCTGTAAGGGTTGAAAGCTCAAGATATCCGTCGTCGGTGAGCTCGTTTCCTGTTGCGGAGTCCACGACCCTCCATCTGATGAACTCACGGTCGCTCGCGGGCTCGAATCTTACGGTAAAAACGTCGGTCACTTTTTTGGAGACCTCTCCCCCGGCGGGTGATTTTATGATTCCGCTGTTCTCGGGGCAGTCCACGCGGATTGTGTAGGCGGGTGCATTGGCATAGGCAATCTGAGACTCAATCTCCTCTTTGATCTCAGCTCCGTCTAGGAAATTCTCACAGGAAGTAAATATACCCCCCCGTCAAAAGTATAGTAGCAAGCAGTGGCAAAGCAAACTTTTTCACATCAAGCCTCCAGTAGATAGGTTCATCTACAATAAATTATAATGCAATACATGGGGTTTGTCATTATGTTTTGGAAAAAATTTGGAATTTGGAATTAAGAGTGGGCAATCTTCCAGCCCAGCATTCCCTTCCCGTCGCTGGAAAACACCACGCCGATTTTGTGCATCGTCTTTCCGCCCACCACGAATCTCTCCGCATATCCGTTCGCGTCTATCTGCTCCAGGGCATTTTTTGCAAGCGTGTCAAAATCCTGTCCCTTGTCCATCTTCAGCTCGAAGATAAACACGGAATCCTTTGTGGTCACAATCACGTCGCTCCTGCCAGCCACATTCTGCAATTCCGACACAACGTTGTAGCCTGTCATCCGGAACATGAGGTGCGTCACAGACTCGTAATAATTCTCGCACATGTCCTTTTTCACGATTGTCGGCAAATCTGCTATGGCGGATTTTATTATGGAAAGAGCGCGGTCAATGTTATGGGCCTCAAGGGCATCGCAGAGATTGTCAATGGCAAGCCCCAAATCATCGTCGGGCACCGTCACGAATTTTTTGAGCAGGACATTTAAAAAGCCGTCTTTTATCTCTCTGTTCGGAAAATCAAGCAGGTACTTCCGCCTCTCCTTCTCAAACCCCTTTATGGTCAGATATCCGCTTTGATAAATCACCGGGAGCATGTTCTTGCTGTCGGGGTCGTAATTTTTGAACTGGTCCTCCGTCGCCTTGCGTCCGTTTATCAGACTTGACAAAACCATGGGCTGATTTTGCAGGGTCTTCACAAGGAATGAGGGTGTGCCGCTCTCAAACCAGTACGAGCCGAAATTATTTTCCATAAAGCATTTCAAGAGGCAGAACGGATTGTACACTCCCTCCGAATCGTAAGCGAAATGGTAGCCGTCGTACATTTCGGCAAGTTTTTCCTTTGTCTCGGAAACGGACATTTCCTGTTCTTTTGCAAGCTCTTCAATTTCGGGGGCAAAGTATTTTTCAAGTTCAGTTTCTGAAATCCCGCAGAGTGATGAAAACTGTTTGTTCAAACTGATGTCATTAAGCTGATTGAGCCCTGAGAAAATGTTCACGTGGCTAACCTTGGTGATTCCCGTGATGAACAAAAACCGGATGTACTTGTCGCAGTCTTTGAGCGGACTGTAGAACGCACGGAGTTCCTGACGGTTTTGCTCCTCGTATTCGGTGTAGAGCGCATCCAGAATCGGCTTGTCGTACTCGTCAATCAAAATCACGACCTGCTTGCCGGTCTTTTCGTAGGCAGCCCTTATGAGATTTTTAAGCCTTGGTGCCGAGCGGAAATCTGAAACCTCAATGCCATATTCCTTTTCATACTCTGAAAGGATTAAATTTTCCTGTGATTTCAGGCAGTCCAAATCTGGGTAACTATCCGCACCGAAGCTGATTTTCAAAACTGGATATTCAGTCCAGTCCTTTTCCAAATCAGATATGGCAAGTCCACCGAACAAATCCTTTCTGCCGAGAAAATAGTATTCCATAGTGGAAAGCAAGAGGCTCTTTCCGAAACGTCGCGGCCGGCTTAAAAAATACGGCGTGCTCAGGCGGGCAAGTTTGTACACGAACTCCGTCTTGTCAACATAGACATATCCGCCTTTCCTGAGTTTCTCAAAATCCTGAATGCCAATCGGCAAAAATCTTTCTTCCATATAACTGATTATACATCATCCGGAGGATTTCAACAAGGACTAGCGATTAACCCCTGCCATAAACTATGACCAAAATGCTTTCACAGCATATTTTTTTCAATCCTCCAAAAACTCCAACTCATCATAAAAAATTCAAATTTTTCGTCCTTTTGTTTACCGTGGCGAAGATTTGCGGCTATTACTTATAGTGAGGAGAATTTCAAATGAGACCAAAATCAACAAACCGAGAGTACAAGGACCGTCTTTTCAAGGCGATTTTCGGACGCGACACCGAGGAGAGCAAGCGGTGGAGGCTGGATTTATATAACGCTCTGAATGATTCACACTACACCGACCCAAACGAGTTGCAGCTGAACACGATCGAAAACGTGATTTACATCACCATGCACAACGACGTGTCGTTCTTGATTGACGACCAGATCTGCCTTTACGAGCAACAGTCGAGCATGAATCAGAACATGCCGTTACGTGGGTTACTCTATTTCTCGCAACTTTACCAGAAATACCTTGCCGAGAACAAGAAGGATCCGAACCGAGGCGGGATGATAATGATTCCGACCCCGAAATTCATCGTGTTCTACAACGGACTCGGAGAGACCCCGGATGAGTTTGAGATGCATCTGTCGGACGCTTTCAAATCACCGGACAAAAGCGGGGATTACGAATGGACAGTATATGTTAAAAACATTAATGAAAATCATTGCCAAACACTTCAAAAAAATTGCAAAGCATTATATGATTACAGTAGGTTTGTCGCAATGGTTCGGGAAAACGCACAAATTGGATTCTCGGATTCCGATGCGATAGAAAGAGCTGTGGATGAGGCGATCAAGGGAAACTTGCTCGACGGATTTTTCAGGCGGCAGAAAGCGGAGGTGATTGGGATGATCTTGGAAGAATTTGACGAGGAGCTTTACAAGCAGAATGTCCGCGAGGATGGGTATCTGGAAGGAGTTGAGGAGGGTATCAGCAGGGGTCAGAGGCAGAAAGCCCTTGAGGATGCAGAGAATTTTCTTAGGGAAGGTATACCCCTTGAAACGATTTCAAAATGCATCGGGCTTCCTCTGGAACAGGTGAGAGAGATTGCACAGTCCATTTCAGTAAAGGCTTAGGCAATCTCTAAAAGTTCATTGCGGGTCAAATCCCTCGTAGGACTTGATTCTCTCCAGATGCACGTAGGCGTTGGGATTGTTGGTTATGAACTGGCGGATTGTAAGCTCCTTTCCGTTCTGGAACACAACACAGTCGAATTTGCCGTCGTCGCGGAAGTAGGGGAAGAATGCCGCGTTTCCGTCGAATACGCTCTCACCGGTCGTAATTGATGAGGTGTGGCGTATCGCACCTATGTAGAACCAATCAGGCTCTGTCGCAGCAAGCACATAGAGCAGGGGAAGAAGTCTCTTTGACTCGTAGCCCACGTTCTTTGTATATCCCAGGCTCGGAACAATGCGTCCGTCCTCCTGAATCTCCGAGATGAAGAAATTGTCGTTCACGTCTGTTCCGCCGGTCTCGTAGCTGTATCTTCCCTTTACGGAACGAAGCGACGTCACTTTTTCGGCAAGATGGCGGTTCCAGTCAAGGTTCAGCGTCATGTTCCACTTGCTTGAGAGGACTCCCTGCTTTGAGAGAGGATCCGGAGTTGTCGTCGGCATCACAAGATCCGATATGCGGCTGAGTTTTCCTGTCATCGGGTAGATTATGCCGTCCACAATCCATTTTACGAATCCGGGGGCTCCGAGAACCAGAGTTCCTTGATCAGAAATCTCCTTGGGCTGCTCCTTCAGATAGTAGTCGAGCATCTTGTCGCTCTCATCTTTCTTGTAGTCATTGCCTTTCTCTATAGAATAAAGCTTTCCGTCCTCATTGTAAGCGGCATCCTCGGCATAGGAGACTGAGGGCAGCTTGTCGCGGATTACGGAAATCATCGCCTGCACGGTTCCGTACTGGTTCTCTGCCGGGAGCACCATATCCCACGGAATTGTCTTCGCGCACTGTCTCTGTATGGCGGGGAAGGATATTGTGTACAGATTCTCAAACGGGATTCCCACGGCCTTTCCCTTCGCAAGATATGAGTCGTAAGCGATGAGGTCCGCTGTGGTTCCTTTTCCGAGTGGCTTGAGCTGCAAATAAATGTCTGGGTTTTCAGTAAAGCGGATTATAATCTTTTCGTCCGCTCCGGTGTTTCGGTTCTTGAATAAAATCCATGAGCCACAGGAATTCAGTGAATAGGATGGCTCGTCCACCACCTCCACGTCATCCCCGCGGATATAGCTCACTTTAAGATAGGTCTGTGGCATGACCGCTACGGCTATGCTCTGTCCGATTCTCTCCGATCGCACCTGGAAGAGACCTCCGGCAGGATCGTTGTAAATTTCGGAGGGTCGTCCGTTCAGGCTCTTTACGGTTGCTTTTAGCCATGAGTCCCTGACCTTCGTGCGTACTGCAGCAGAGTCCGGGATTTCAATCCGGCTGTATTGTGCATGGGCAGCAAAAATTGAGTGTGAGAGCAGGGCTACCGCAAAAATCTTCCTTATAACAGACCTAATCTTCATTTAGTTTTGTCCTCCGTTTCCCGCCGCTGGTCTAAGGTGCTCGGCTACCGGCTCGCTGTCCTCCAATGACATGGCTCCGTCGGCAAGTCTGATTTCAGGCTTCACCACCGTACCGTCGGGATTGTGAATCATTCCGTCATCGCCCTCGTCAGGATGCTTTCCAACCGGCGCGTTGCTCAAAAGCAGCTTCAGTCGGTTAAGCTGGTTTACCTCGCTGGAGCCCGGGTCATAGTCAACCGCTGCAATGTTCGCGTTGGGGTAACGTCTCCTCAGCTCCTTGATCATTCCCTTTCCGGTAACGTGGTTGGGAAGACATGCGAACGGCTGAACACAAGCGATGCTCGGACATCCTGAGTGAATGAGCTCCACCATCTCCGCGGTAAGGAACCAGCCTTCACCGGTGATGTTTCCGAGCTGCACGATGTCGTCAACCCCCTTCATCAGATCGTAGATGATTGACGGCGGCTCAAATCGACGGCTCCTTTTCAGGGCTTTCTCTATATATTTTCGGTACAGTTCAAGAAACCATACAAATATTTTTGCATTTCTTTCCGTCTTTTTTGGGAAAGCGAGCTCCTGATGGCGGAAAATACCGGTGCTGAACGTGTAGAAAAGGAAGTCCACCAGATCCGGCATGACACATTCGGCTCCCTCGCGCTCAATCACGTCCACGATGTTGTTGTTCGCGGTGGGATGGAACTTCACGAGGATTTCTCCTACGACACCGACCCTCGGCTTTTTGATCGGAAGTAGCGGCAGATTGTCGAAGTCACGGATGATTCCACGGATCAGCTTGTGATATGAGTGTGTTGAAAGCGATTTAAGGGCAATTTCAGCCTTTTTGTTCCATTTCTCATACAGAGCGTCGGCACTTCCCGGAACTTTCTCATAAGGACGCACCCTGTAAAGAATGCGCATGAAGAGGTCTCCGATCATTGCGGCTCTGAGGGCACGGTGGAGAAGCGGGAATGTAATCTTGAATCCCGGATTTGCCTCGAATCCCTGTGCGGAAAGTGAGATGACTGGAATGTGGGAGAGACCCGCGTCGTTCAATGCACGGCGGATAAAACCGATGTAGTTTGTGGCACGGCATCCACCTCCTGTCTGCGTCACCATGAGGCTCACGTTGTTCAGGTCGTATTTTCCGCTCTGGAGTGCCGCAATCAGCTGGCCTGAGACCATGATTGAAGGATAGCACGCGTCATTGTTTACATATTTTAAGCCTGTTTCAACTGCCATCGGGTCAACGGAATCCAAAACCACAAGCTTGAACCCTGAGTAACGGAAAGCGGACTCAAGCAGCCTGAAATGAATCGGACTCATCTGAGGGGCGAGAATGGTGTGCTTTGCCTTCATCTCCTTGGTAAAGACCTGCCTGTGATAAGCCGCGCTCTTGATTTCTCCCTTCTTGCGGTTCCTCTGCCTTGCCTTTACAGCTGCAATCAGTGAGCGGATTCGGATTCGGACGGCTCCAAGGTTGCTTCCCTCGTCAATCTTGATCAGCGTGTACATGCGGCTCTTTGCCTTGAGTATCTCATCAACCTGGTCGGCGGTAACAGCGTCGAGTCCGCAACCGAAGGATGTGAGCTGAACCAACTCCAGATTCGGCATCTCGGAGACAAATGCGGCTGAGCGGTAGAGCCTGTTGTGGTAGGTCCACTGGTCGATTATGCGGAGAGGTCTTTCTATGGCACCAAGCTGGGCGACTGAATCCTCGGTGAAAACAGCGAGTCCCAGTCCGTTGATCATCTCTGGAATTCCGTGGTTGATCTCCGGGTCAAGGTGATAGGGACGACCGGCAAGAACAATACCGTTCGCACCCCGCGTGATGATTTCCTCAAGGGCCTCCTCTCCGGCTTCCTGCACGTCCTTCTTGAATTTCTCCTGCTCATCCCAAGCCGCGTTCACAGCCTCGGTGATTTTTTCCTTTGAAAGTTTCTTAAAATGTGGAAGCAGCTCCTCCGCCAGTCTTTCCGCAAGTCTCTCCCTGTCGTAAATCGGGAGGAAGGGATTCATGAACAGAAGATTTCCGTCCTGCCTGATTTTGTCCACATTGTTGCGCAGCACCTCAGGATATGAAGTGACGATGGGGCAGTTGTAATGGTTTCCTGCTCCCGGGTCCTCCTGCTTTTCATAGGGCGCGCAGGGATAGAAAATAAAGCGGCATCCTGAATTTAAGAGACTTTCAATGTGTCCGTGGCTGATTTTTCCCGGATAGCACACTGACTCTGACGGTATGGTCTCAAGTCCCTTCTCGTAGATTCCACGGCTGGACCTCGGCGAGAGACGTACCCTGAATCCGAGCTTCGTAAAGAAGGTGAACCAGAGCGGATAATTCTCGTACATGTTGAGGACGCGTGGGATTCCGACATCGCCCATTGGAGCGTCTTCCGCTTTCAGTGGTGTATAATAGGTAAAAAGTCGCTTGTATTTCCAGTCAAAGAGATTGGGGAGATTTTTTTGTGCCTCTCCGTCATCAATCTGTGAGGCTTCCTTGTTGCTCGCGTCAACCACAAGATCCTCTTTTCCAAGCTCAGCTCCTCTCTCGCATCTGTTTCCGGTCACGAATTTTCTTACGGTCTTGGATCCGTCCCTTTCCGTGCTGAACGTGTTGATTGTGAGAAGACAGTTGTTCGAGCATTTGCCGCAGCGTCTCAAATCAAGGTCAACCTTGAAAGACTCAAGCTCCTCAAGGCTCGCGATTCCTGATTTTACGAACTTCGGCGTCTGGTCGGGATCATCGGGCTTGGGACGGCGCAAATCCTCCCACTGGTCCTGGGCAATCAGGGCAGATCCGTAAGCACCCATGAGACCCGCAACATCAGGACGGAACACATTCACGCCCGCAATCTTCTCAAACGCACGGAGAACAGCGTCATTGTTGAAGGTTCCTCCCTGCACGACGACCTTGCTTCCGATTTCCGACGCTTTTCTGAGCTTGATTACCTTGAAGAGCGCGTTTTTGATTACGGAATACGAGAGTCCTGCCGAGATGTCCGCTACCGTGGCTCCCTCTTTTTGTGCCTGTTTTACGCGGCTGTTCATAAATACCGTGCAGCGGGTTCCCAAATCAACCGGCTTCGGTGCCATCAGTGCGATTTTGGAGAATTCCTGCACGCTCATTCCCATGGTACGGGCAAAATTGTCAAGGAAGCTTCCGCATCCGGATGAACACGCCTCATTGAGCTGGATTGATGTGATCGCTCCGTCCTTCATCCTGAGACACTTCATGTCCTGGCCGCCGATGTCCAGAAGGAACTCAACTCCCGGAACAAAGAAATCAGCCGCCCTGTAGTGTGTGATTGTCTCAACCTCTCCCGCGTCAACTCCGAGGGCCGCTTGGAAAAGTGCCTCGCCGTATCCCGTGGAGACCGCGCGTGCGATGTAGCAGTCCTTCGGCAAAATGGAATAAAGCTGCTTCAAGACACGGACCGCCAAATCAACAGGGTTTCCTGCGTTCACGTCATAGAACCGCCAGAGGATGGCTCCGTTTGTGTCGGTCAGAACCGCCTTTGTCGTGGTGGATCCCGCGTCAAGTCCGAGGAAAACCGGTCCCTTTGTGCTTGCCAAATCTCCGGCAAGAGCCTTTTCGCTCGAATGTCTTCTATTAAATTCATCAAGCTCGTCCTGTGACCTGAAAAGAGGCTCCAGACGCTGGACTTCCTGCATTTCCGCTCCCACAAGATTCTTGAGGTTGTTTCTGAATTCCTCTATGGTCGGGAATGTCGCAGGCTCGCTCTCGTTCGTAATGCAACGGATTTCCCTTTCCGCAGAGTATGCCGCACCGGTCGCTACAAAAAGCTGGCTGTTGTCCGGCACAATCGTCTCTTCCTCGGTCAGCTTGAGAGTCACCACAAAGCGATGCCTGAGCTGATCCAAAAAGTGCAGTGGTCCTCCGAGGAACGCCACATGACCGCGGATCGGCTTACCACACGCAAGTCCTGAGATTGTCTGGCTCACGACGGCCTGGAAGATGGATGCCGCAATGTCCTCACGCCTTGCACCCTCGTTGATCAGGGGCTGTACGTCGGTCTTGGCAAATACACCGCAGCGGGCAGCAATCGGGTAGATTGTGGACGCACCCTTGGCAAGCTCGTTGAGTCCTGCAGCGTCGGTTTCAAGAAGGGCCGCCATCTGGTCAATGAAAGCACCCGTACCTCCGGCGCAGGTTCCGTTCATCCTCTGCTCAACGCCGCCTTTGAAATATGTGATTTTTGCATCCTCACCGCCAAGCTCGATCACAACGTCGGTCTTGGGGATAAGCTTTCTTACAGCTGTGGTTGCCGCCACGACTTCCTGAATGAATGGGATGTTGAGCCACTGAGAAACTGAGAATCCTCCCGAGCCTGTTACCTTTACGCTGATTGTCTGATTTTTTCCCGCTCCAAATTTTTCCTCAAGAGTGTCAAAGCACTTGGTCACCACCGTGATTATCGTATTGCGAATGTCCGCCCTGTGCCTTTCGTAAGCGCCATAAAGCAGCTCGTTGTTTTCTCCCAGCGCGACCACCTTAACCGTGGTTGATCCTACGTCAATTCCCATGCGGATGGGCCTGATGCCTTGCTCCACCGGCTTCATAGACTTAATGGAAGAAACATCTATTTTCTCTGTCGCCATTTAAAAACCTTCCTGATTTTTAGACCGTCCAAATCCATCTGAGACGGAATCCTTACAAAGCAAAAAATGCTCAAGTAATTCTATATAGAAAATCAATTTTATTCAAGGTTGTTGGAATGGATTTTTTTAATACCCGCGACCGTAGGCAATCTTTCCACAAATTATCAGTTAGCCTCAAATCCTGCGCCGATCTCGTTCATCACGTCGAAGAAATGCGGGAAACTAACCGAGCAACACTCAGCGTTCTTTACGAAAATCCGCTCTCCGTCCCTCATTCCAAGCCCCATGCACGCAAGACTCATAGCGACCCTGTGGTCAAAATAGGACTCCACCTCGGCACCGTGCAGCTTAAAATCAGGATTGGGCTTTCCGTCGGCGAGCACAGGCGAATGTCCGTGGATTATCATAAAGTCGCTTCCTTCCTCCACTTTGGCTCCCAGCTTCTCCAGCTCCTTTTTCAGAACGGATATGCGGTCGGTCTCCTTCCTGCGGCACACACCAATATCTTCTATATATATGTGTCCTTCCGTAAAACAAGCTATGGCAGAAAGCGCGCAGATTGCATCCGGGAAACCTGAGAGATTCACATGCAGCTCTCCGCCGGGAAGATTTTCTGTCGTGAGTCTTCCGATTCCGTCCTTGGATTTTTTGCCGCCCCGCACGTGAAGTACGTTTTCGTCCCTGTTCCACTCAATGTCCGCGCCGATGGACTCAAGTATTCCGACAATGGCGTCGTCTCCCTGGGTTCCGCTTCCGTCTATGTTGTCAATGAAAATGTCGCTGTCTGAAATGGCCGCCGCAATCAGGGGGAACGCAACCGCCTCCCAGTCGCTCGGTATGGTGCAGTCGAACGCCTTGATTTCCGCTGGTGGAGTCACTGAAATCTTCTTGAAGTCTTCCGAAATGTGAACCTTCGCCCCGATTTTCTCCAGCCATTTTTGAGTCATCGTGAGGTAGGGTGTCTCGGTCGGTTTACTTAACTCAATGTTCAGTGTCTCCTTCATTCTGAGGGCCGCCATCATGAGTCCAGAGATGTACTGGCTTGAGACGCTTCCTTCCGTGCGGACTGTGTTTTTCGCGCTGACAGGTCCCTTTATGACAAGCGGACAGAATCTGCTTCCGGGCTGGGATGTCGATGCTATGGCTCCCATCTGGCAGAGTACGTCGGCCACATGGTCAACCGGTCTCTTCCTGATGCTCTCGTCCCCCGTGAAGATTGAGTATCCCTCGAAGGTCGCCGCAACCGGTGAAAGAAAATAGAGCAGGGAGCCTGAGTTTCCCACGTTGATTACGTCTGTTGGCAGATGGAGATTTTTTCCCGCTCCGTAAACTTCCCAGTCTGTTCCGGGAACGCCCTCGGTCGTAAGGTTCAGGTCCACCCTGGATCCCATGAGTGGTACGGCCGCCGCAGTGCTAAGACAGTCCGCGCTTGGAAGTGGATTATGTATGGTTGATTTACCTTCCGCAAGGGTAGCAAGAAGCAATGCCCTGATTGTGTGTGATTTTGACCCGGGGACAACAGTTCGTCCCATAAGCTGATTTCTTTTTCCGCATATTCTCATAATGAAAAAAGTGTATCATAAAAATTGGGAATTGGCAATCGAGGAATGAGAAATGCAGTTTTCCACTTTCAACTTTCCACTTTCAACTTGTAAAGCTTTCCACTTTCAACTTGAAAAGCTTTCAACTTGTAAAGTTTTCTTCTTTCTCGAATTCGTTTATAAGAAGACTTACGAAGCGTGTGGCGTTTTCGTCAAGGGAGCAGAATTTTTTGCTTACGACCTTTGACTTGCCCTCAGGATTCTGGACGACGATTCTCAGCGTATAGTTCACGGCATTTGCTTCACCGAAACGTTTTTTGGAGTGGGCTTCAATCACGTCGGGGAGACTTGCGGTGTAGTGGCGTAATCCCTTGGTGAAGGAAAATGATCCGCTTTCCTCATCGACCGTGATGTGTCTGCTCAAGACGACCGGAATGTAAATTATGGAAATCAGGACGACACCGCCGAAAATCACCGAGGCAAGAATCATGTCGCGAATGGAAAAGGACTCATGCTTGAAGATGAAGAGTGAGAGAAATGCGGCACAGATGAGAGCGGAAATCAGGACTAAAATCAGCTCGCTTTTTTTACGCCGGATTTTGTACCGTCTTTTTTTCTGTGTCTCAAGGTTCATGTAAAGATAACGCTGTGCTATATTATAGAAGAGAATTGCGTTTACCTGCATTCCGTCCACTTTGATTTTGCCGGTCTCGAATTCGACAATCACATTGTGCGCGTTGTCAATGCTGCATGAGATTATCTCATTCGCATGGAAGATTTTCTCCCCGCCGAAAAGCCTGCTCACTGAAATCTGCTGACCGTCAACCCTTATGGAAAATTCGCTCTCCCAAATCAGCGCGAAAAGAGTGGCTGCTGCGAACGCGATGAAAATTACCGCCCCGATTTTTACGTCCGCTTTGTAGGAGAAGATTGCGAATCCCACGAACACGGCGGCGCAAATAAGCAGAACCGGAGTCATCCACCTGGGCTTACGGACCGTGAAACATTCCTCGGACTCCTCCGGCTCCTCATTTACTCGAGTGCTCTCCTTTACCGATGCCCTCTTGAAAATCAAGTTAAATATGTTCCCTATAAAATTCCCAAAAACATTCCAGTTCATCTTATCAAATTCTCAACTTTCCGTTTTCCACTTTCCACTCGCTCAACTTTCCACTTTCATCTCGCCGCGTAGTACGGTGTGTGCGCCTCATATTCGGAAAGCCAGCTTAAAATCGGTACCGTCCAGTCGCTCTCTCCCTCGCCCGCAAGCTTGAATCTTTCGAATGTGCTCCGTATGTGTCCCTGGATTTTCTCGCAGTCTTCCTTGGGAATGTCGTCAACATTTGCGAAAAGTGAGCTGATGAATTCTTCAACTGTCTCTGAGTTGAAAAGCTCCGGCACTATCCTCGTGAGCATATAGAGGGCCGCCGGTATGCAGTTTACGCTGTGCTGCTTCACATAAAGAACCGTCTCTCCGATTCCCGACGCGCAGTCAAAAAGCTCTTTGTTCCACATTGCCTTTTCTTCTTCCGTGAATTCCTCGCGCTCAAAAATCATGCGGTAGAAACTGAACGTAAGGCACACGATGATTATATGCAGGCTCGGCACGCACATGTAATGGGGGTCGGCGGCATAGAGCGCTTTCATCTTCTTTGAGTCGGTCTTGGGTCTGTAGGTCGTGGTCATGGAGACTTTGTAAATCCGCATTGCCTCATGATATACCAGGGTGAGGTATCTGAGCCATTCCGCGCAGAGAGGTGCCCCCTGTATGGTTCCGAATCTGTGCATGAGCATTGAGAGCGGACGAATCCAGATGTTGATGAAGTCCATGTATTTTCCCACATAATCCGGGCGGAAGGGAACCTTTTCGTCGAGCGCATGGTCCACGTGCTTGATCGGTGTCCTTGTCAGCTTGATTTTCCTGAAATATTGGGGGAGAAAAAAATACCAGATGACCGTGTGCAGGAACGGAGGCAAAACGAAAATGCTCGGGATGCGGAAGGGGATTGTGAAATATGCGTAGAGCACGTTGAAATCCGCAAGTTTTTTTCCTCGGACTTTGGAGATCCTTTTTTCTGACGGATGCTTGACTTTTCCGAATCTGTACGGCCAGCGCATTTTATCCGTCGGATTTTTCGGGTCATATAGCTGATAGTAAACTTTCATGGTGTGTAATTCTATCATTTGGGCGGATATTGTGCAAGCCTGTGTGCGGATTCTGAAAATTCTCTGGGATCTTCCATAAAAAAACGTCGATTTTTCCCCACGATTGGTCAAAAATATGTTATACTTAAATGTATGGACATAGACAGATTTTCAAGTGAAGAGGAGTATGTCGCCCAGATGGAGACAGGGGCTCTCCTAAATCCAAGGGTTGATTCCACATTCAAGGCTCTTTTTACTCAGCCTACCAAGGAATCGCGGGATGCCCTTCATTCGTTTCTTGAGGCGGCTACTGAGCGAAAGATAAGAACTTTTGCCCTTACAGCTAATGATGCTCCGTCAGGATTCGGCGGACAGCGTGGCGTGAGTTACGATATAATGTGTGAGTTCGATGACGGACTTTCGGCGGACATAGAGATGCAGGCTTTTAATCAGGAATATGATTACGGAAAGCGGGCGGAGTATCAGGTTGCACGGCTGGAGACCACTTATCTCAGAAAGGGTGATGATTGGGGGAGGGCTCCGACCGTGTATCAGGTTTCGGTGCTGGACTTCAATTACGGCAATGAGGTTGAATTTGGCAACAGTCCGGTAAGCCGCTATGCCATGCGTACTAAGAATGGAAGGGAGCTGGCCAATCTGCTGAACATAATTTTCATCGAGCTACCCAAGACTAAAAATCTGGAGGAAAGCCTTGAGACGAACTCAGCTCTTGAGAACTGGGCAATATTTCTGAAGGAAGCGGACAATCCCCAGAAAAGGGATGTTATCAATCGGCTTACGAAAAAGGAGGTGGGGCTTATGCAGGCACAGAAATCGCTATCATCAATCAGTGCGGACAGGGATTTGTGGATCGCACAGTACAGGCAGGAGATTGCTGACAGGGACCGAAGATCAGGTCTGAATGCGGCTATAAATAAAGGTCTCGCACAGGGAATTGAGCAGGGAATTAAGCAATCAAAATATGATACTGCGAGGCAGATGCTTTCTGATAATGTTCCGGTTTCTCAGATTGCAAAATGGACAGGACTTTCAGTTTCAGAGATTGAGGGGCTTGATAAATAGTCTGGTTTTCTGCAACTTGCCATAATGGAAGCGATGCATTATAATAGAAGAAATTCGTATTTGTTTAGCTTAGGGAGGTATTCTGATGAGAAAGATTTCAGGATTTCTTTTTGTGCTTGCGGGGCTGTTCTGCTTCAACTCCTGCAAGAATTACATTGACCAGCTCAGCATAGCGGGCAACAAATATATTATGACGAACATGGTTCCTGTTTCTGATGACCCGGATAGTCTTTCCCTGAGTGTTATGCAGGACGGTTGCTCGTTGACATTCAATAGTGACGGCTCTAGTTATGTACAAAAACGAGGTACGACTACAATTTCATCTGGCAGTTATGATGTTAACACTTCCGGCAATTCTGTTACCTTGACCGACTCTTCGACCGGCGTGGCGGTTACTTATACTTTTTCTGATCGGGCAACCGTATTAAGCGGAAGAGAAAGTTGGGCATCTGGCGGCTATACGGCTAATTTCTCTGTTACATACAGACTTAACTAAGAGGGGGATTCCAATTATGAGAAACAATAAATTCCTTGCACTGATTTCATCTTTAGCAATAATGGCGGCATCCTTTTCCTTTACAAGCTGTGAGGATATCCTGAACATAATTTTTGCCCCCCTTGGAACATTGAATAGTTTTGAAGCTTTCCCATTGAGCAATAGTGCATACCTTACATGGACAAATGGTGCCATCTCAAGTTATTCACTTTATCTGGATGTTTCTCCGAGACCGACAACAGGAACTTATCCTCTTCGAATAACGGAAAATAACAACTATCTGATGGTGGATAATCTTCAGAACGGTGAAACGTATACCTTTACACTTTATCTGAGTTCTAATGGTGAAGTTGTAAGTTCAAAAACTGCTACGGCCATTCCTTCTTCATCTTATACTATTGACCCTCATGAATACAATGCTACAAGCTCTGGATCCTTTATAGAAGTTCCTGCTAATACTGTTGCAGTCCGTATAACTGGTGCTAACGGAAAACATATATCGTATGCAAACGTGAACACAAGCACAAGTTCTGCAATCTCCGCTACTTCGGTACGACGCTATGCTTCACCAGCTTCAGCAGGCACCATTTCTCCAAATGTGATTTCTCGTTCTGCCGAAGAGGTTAGTGAAGAATCTAACACAGAACTTTCTGCACCAGTTATAAAAAATTTTATTCCACCGTCATTTTCCGACGTAAAAATAATAGGTGATAATTCTCGTGTCGCATATTCCTCAGGCGGAAGTTTTAATCCTTCAAATCCGCAAGTGGGACAGACTCGCATGATTTATGTTGATCAGGATGTAAATCTTGAAACTTACGGGCTGGAATCTATGAAACTTTATGCCATCGGGTATAAACCAAATGGTACTGAAAATGAAATAGCCTGTCTTGTGTGGGCACGACAAAGTGATGTTGATGATTCTAGTAGGGATAGTAAGATCAGTCTTGGAGTTATTAGAGACATCACAGAAAAATTCGTGAAATACTATCAATTTGAGGAAAGAATTTTTGGTGGAACATACAATAAACTTTATAATACAGGCGAATCCATACCGAGCTATGTGAACATAGTTTTGTGGGACATCGGAAAGGACAAAACTTCTGGAAACTGCGGTGTTGTAGGATATTTCTGGGCAAAAGATTATTATAAAAATATGACTTCCGGAGTCAGAAACAGCAACGAGGGAAAATTCTTCTATATAGATATTCCGTTCTGTAATTATAGGAGAATTGGAGACTACGTAAGTTATGACGGAAATGATAATACTGTAAGCGACACCGTTATCTCCACGCTCTTCCATGAGTACCAGCACATGATTGATTTCAATACAAAGACCATAAACCATAATATTACCAATGTGGATACTTGGTACAACGAAATGCTTTCCATGCTTTGTGAAGATCTTATGGGAGATGCGCTGGGACTTGAAGAAAGAGAAAAAGTTTATGCCGGGCGCATTCCGAACTTTAACGGTTATTATTATTACTCTGGAGCTGCACAGTATCTTTCGTCAAACTCTTGGGTTTCTTATGCCACGGCTTATAGTTTTGGAAGCTTCCTCATGAGAAATTACGGAGGAACGGCTCTTGTTAGGGAGATGAGTATAAATGCCTATGCAGGAAGAGAGAGTGTTGTAAATGCAGTTAACGCTGTAAATGGCATAAACCGTACCTGGAATGGTTTGCTTCAGGAGTACATTCAGGCTTGTGCGTTCCGAGCAGCTTATGCCAAAACTGCCCATCTTCCTACGCACAACATAACTCATACAGGCGGAACCACTTATAACGGTGGAACATGGATTGAATCTTTTAATGTAGGAAATGCTCAAATTCTTATTGCATGTGATACAAATGCGTCTACTTATGATAATGTTAATGCAACAGGTGGAACAGTTTCTACGGCTGTTACTGGACTGAACCTTTGGAAATCTTCTTATGGAAATGCCGTTTCCTCATCTACTTATTACGGTCCCATACCAGTAAAAATTGGAGCTGAAATTGATGTACAGCCAACAGGTTTTGTAATGCATTCCATAGGAAAAGCAAATTCCAACGATGTTACGCTTTTCTTTACGAGTTCGTCCAATTCAAATGAAAAGCTTTTGGTTTTCATTCAGGACGACTATTCTGCAACTACAGCTGATTCAACCGACCCAGAATCACGTTCAAATTAAGGAGCATCTCATGGGATTATTTTCAGACCTGAACACGCGCATCTCGGACAGAATTTCGGGGCGCGAAAAAACATCGGCGGAAACCGTCGTTGAGGACGTGTGCAAAATCAAAAAGGGCGAGACCGTGCTGATTGTGGCGAATCCGGAGACAAACCTGATTGCGCAGCAGATTTACGAGGCATCCCTGAAAGCCGGGGCGAAACCGGTGCTCATGTTCCAGAATAAAAAATCCATCATGGACCATGCCGAAAAAGCCGTGGTGGGCGCCATAAAATCTGAGCCGGACGTGATTTTCTCCATCTCCGCGAACAAGCTCGGAAAAGATGCCGAGGGAGCCGCAAATCCATACACGGATGCGGACGGAACCAAATACGACAATGCGTTTGACTATCTTCTGACCGGAAAAAAATGCATACGCGCGGTGTGGACTCCCGGACTCACCCTGGATATGTTTGAAAGAACAGTAAGAATTGACTACGATGAGCTTAAAGCCCGGTGTGCCGCAATCTGCAAAAAATACGAGGACGCTGTTTCCGTTCATGTCACATCCCCGGCTGGTACCGACGTGCTAGTCCCGGTGGAAGGAAGAAAGCCGTTCGTTGATGACGGTGACTACTCAAAGCCCGGAAGCGGAGGAAACATACCGACCGGCGAAGTGTTCATCTCTCCTGTGGTCGGAAAGCCTGCCGAGGGAATTACCGGTACCGAGGGAACCATAGTCTTTGACGGAAGCATGACTTTTTCGGACGGAGACGCAATGCTTGGAACCCCGATCAAAGTCAAGGTGAAAAACGGCTATGTCGGTGAAATCAGCGGCGGTGAGGAGTCCAGACGGCTTTTGAAGGATATCTTCAACGCGGAAAAAGAGGCCCTTCTGATGGAGGTGAGCGGAAAGCTGCCCAAGGGAATGGGGGAAGCCTACAAGAAAAACGCAAGGAACATAGGCGAGCTTGGAATCGGTCTGAATCCTGCTGCGAACATTACCGGCAACATGCTTGAGGACGAGAAAGCGTTCAGGACATGCCATTTTGCAATCGGGCAGAATTACGACGGTGACGCCCCGGCCTTGATTCATTTCGACGGAATAGTCAGAAATCCGACCTTGGTCATCAATTACGCTGACGGTTCATCCTTTACGCTGATTCAGGACGGAGATTTGCAGCTTACGCCCGAGGATTTGAAGCCGCGTAAGTCTTGAAAAATACCAATATAATAGAAGAAAAATGCACGTTTTGAGATTGTTCTGACGTGTGCGGGAGATAGTATGAAACATACGAGGAAAAGGACTTTGCTTGCTTTGATTGGATTCGCGTTTGTAGTAACGTCGGTTCCGCTTGCAGCTGCCGGAAGCAAGGATGTGGAGGAGGGCAAGGTGCCGGAAGGAGATGCGTCGTTGCTGCGTGTGATTGGCGAGAGACCCCCTGCAGGATTCGGTGAGGGTGGTGGACGTGGTGCCGCCGCTGTTCCTGAGGGATTCAGTGTTGACCCCGGCATAATCGGAGAACCCGTGCCAATAGTTTCCGCCGAGATGACCGAGATCGGAGGGACCCTCAAGGTGAAGGGTGGCAAGGGAAAACGCACTTTCACTCTGAACGGAAACGACGGAAAGAAATATACGCTGCAGGTGGAATCTGAAAAGATGGAGGATTTCGCCGCGTTGAAAGGAAAAAAACTGAGCGTCAGGGGAGTTTTTTACAGCAACACTTTCCTTGTGTTCGAATATGGACTTGCGAACTGATTTCAGACTGTCTCAAATCTCCAAAATGCCTATTTTTGGGAGCTTAGACGGAAAATTTTTGCAAGAATTTTCGTTACAACCTTGCAGTAAAATGAAATGTGTAGTATTCTATTTAGATAAGGGTATCTGATGAAAACTTTTTGTTTTCAGGATAAGAGATTTGGAGGAAAAATGATTAAAAAACAACATTTTGTGGCACTATTGGCTTCATTGGCCCTGGTGCTCTCCGGATGTGAAACAACCGATCCGGTACCGGAAGCATTTTCTTCAATGATGGAGGAAAACACCGTTATCGAACTCTTTGATCAGGCTGGAATGGGCGGTTCAATCAATTTGCCCGATAAAGAAAAGACTGACGAAGATGAAGAGAATCCGGATGATAACACATCTGACGACAAGACATCTGAAACTTCAGATAGCAAAGACACCGATGAAAATGAGTCCGAAGAGACTGGCAAAGCTACTGAAACTGAATCCGGCGAGTCTGAAACCGAAACGGAAGATAATTCCGAGGATGACACAAAGCCAAGTCAGAGTACAGTGAAGACGGATGAGCAGAAGTCTGACGACACCACCAAGTCCGACGATCAGAAATCCGATGATACTACAAAGGAAGACGAACAGAAGTCCGACGACACAACAAAGGACGACGAGCAGAAGTCTGACGATACAACTAAGACCGATGAGCAGAAATCCGATGACACAACAAAGGACGATGAGCAGAAGTCTGACGACACCACCAAGACCGATGAGCAGAAATCCGATGACACAACAAAGGACGATGAGCAGAAGTCTGACGACACAACTAAGACCGACGACCAGAAATCCGATGACACAACAAAGGACGACGAGCAGAAGTCTGATGACACCACCAAGACCGACGACCAGAAATCCGATGACACAACAAAGGATGATGAGCAGAAGTCTGACGACACAACTAAGACCGACGACCAGAAATCCGATGACACAACAAAGGAAGATGAGCAGAAGTCTGATGACACCACCAAGAC